>Ga0209322_10000047_pt1 | contig 53546 bp, 66 predicted proteins | sample Rifsed19ft1_FD_184013 | JGI IMG/M metagenome (GOLD analysis project Ga0209322, IMG submission 184013) | Soil microbial communities from Rifle, Colorado, USA - sediment 19ft 1 (version 2) | ecosystem: Environmental > Terrestrial > Deep subsurface > Rock core/Sediment | place: Rifle, Colorado... | reverse complement strand
GGTCGCGGCTCGTTCCGCTGGCCCGACATGGGCGAGCTGGTCATCACCAACTACGACGTGCTCCCGACCCCCGAGCAGCTGGCCCAGCTGTCGCTGCCGGTCACCGGCACGGTGCTCATCGCCGACGAGGCCCACGCGCTGAAGGGCGACCCGCGCAAGGTGAAGCGGGCCGCCGCCTGGGACGCCATGGCGCAGGGCGCACGCGACGCGGGTGGGCGCACCTGGCTGCTCACCGGCACCCCGCTGCTGAACCGTCCGCAGGAGCTGTGGCGGATGCTGGCGGCTGCCGACGTCGCGGAGGAGTGCTTCGGCAAGTGGTGGACCTTCGCCCAGGTGATGGGCGGGGTGAGGGGCCGCTACGGCTACGACTGGTTCCCCGACCGCATCGACCGCGACGAGGTGGCCCGCCGACTGCAGCGCGGCATGCTGCGCCGCATGAAGGCCGAGGTGCTGTCCGACCTGCCGGCCAAGACCCGGCGCGACGTCTCCGTGAACGGCCTCGACCGGGAGACCCGGGCGCTGTGCGACAGCGCGCTGCGCGCCCTCGAGGAGCAGGGCATCGACTGGGACGAGGAGGCCGAGCTGGCCGAGGAGACCCGGTGCGGCGGCACCGCCTTCGAGCAGATGTCCGCCGCCCGCAGGGCGCTGGCCATCGCCAAGATCCCGCACATGATGGCGCTGGTCGAGGAGCACGAGGAGGCGGAGGTCCCGCTGGTGGTCTTCAGCGCGCACAGGGCCCCGGTCGAGGCGCTGGCTGCCCGCCCCGGCTGGGCCGTCATCACCGGCGAGACCTCCGCTGAGGAGCGCACGGAGATCGCCCGGCAGTTCCAGGCCGGCGAGCTGCGCGGCGTGGGCCTCACCATCCGGGCCGGTGGCGTGGCAGTCACGCTCACGCGGGCGTCCAGCCTGCTGGTGGTGGACCAGGACTGGACCCCGGCGCTGAACCTGCAGGCCGAGGACCGGGTCCACCGCATCGGGCAGCGCAGCGCCGTCACCATCACCCGTCTGGTGGCGGACCACGCGCTGGACCGGCGCGTCGCGGAGCTGCTGGGTGCCAAGCTCGCTCTCATGGAGGCCTCGGTGGACGCGGCCCGCACCCGCGGCAGCCAGCGCCCGACCCCGGCCCAGGTGGTCGAGGAGGTGGTGACCGACCTGGGCGTCGACACCGCCCGCTGCCGCATGCTGGCCGCCGAGCAGGCCGAGCTGGAGGCCCGCCTGGCCCAGCTGGCGGCGGAGGCCGAGGCAGCGGAGCGGGCCGTCGCCGAGCTGGAGCCCGAGCGGAGGGCCCAGGCCAAGGCGCGGCGGAGCGCCGAGCGGCGCGGCGTGAAGGTGGGGGAGGGGGGAGGGGTAGCCCCCCGCCGCGGGCCCCGCACGGCGCGCGAGCGCTGGGCAGCCCAGGCGCTGACCGCCCTGGCGGGCATGGACCCGGACCGCGCCTACGCCCGCAACGACGTGGGCTTCAACAAGGTTGACGGCGGGGTGGGCCACGCGCTGGCCGAGCGGCTGCGCGGCGGGCTGAGCAGCGTGGAGTGGGGGCTGGCGCAGGCGGTGTGCGCCAAGTACTGGCGGCAGGTGGGGCGGATGCCGGAGCGCGAGGCGGACGAGCAGGAGGTGCAGTCGTCGTGATCAACAGGTACGCAACCATCAAGCTCACCAAGCGGGACAAGGCTGCCGCTCGCGCGGCCTACCTGGACAGCAGCCAGGGAGTCGTGCGGAAGAACGGCACGCTTTGAATCATCCTCACCGTGGTGCGGTCGCACTTCAGGAAGGACAAGGACGAGATGAGCCCGCAGATGATCTACGCCGCAGGCGAGGGCATCGCCGCCTGGTTGGGCCTCAACAGCTGGATGGACGTGGTGGTGATGCAGAACCCGGAGAACGTGGAGCCCATGCGCAAGCTGCTGGTGGAGGCCAAGTGATGGCCTACAAGGTGGGAGACCGCGTCATCATCGCGGCGGACCCCAGTGGCGACCTGCGCGAGGAGCGGGGCACCGTGGTGTCGATCAACGAGGAGGGAGCCGTGCTCCAGAACGACCTATCCAACTGGGACCCGCGGCGCCTGAGGGGCCGCATCCTCGGCGTGCTGCTGGACGGCAGTGAGAACGCCGACGCCTTCACCTACTACGTGGGCTCCGACTGGGTGCGGCTGGAGCCGCCCTCGGCGTGACCATGGACGTGCGGGTCAACATCACCTATGGCCTGGTGCTCACCGGCACCGAGCTGCGCCTGCTGAGCCGGGCGCTGCGTTGGGCTGGAGGCGAGCAGAGCCGGCCGCTGAATGCCGAGGAGCAGGCGGAGTGCCGGCGGCTGCAGGAGCAGCTGATCGTCTCCAAGCACACACAGCTGGCCCAGCAGGCGGCGGAGGCCAAGAAGGCAGCAGACAACGTGAACGCGGGCAAGGGGGAGGACGATGGCTGAGCAGCTGGCACCACCCTACAACATCCGATGCGAGTGCGGCGAGGTATTCACCGTGTGGACGCCGGCACAGGCCAAGGGGGCCAAGTGCCCCAAGTGCGGCATCATCCATCGACAGGGGACCAGGAGGAAGTCGTGAGCGACGGACTGAAGAAGCGAGAGATCTTTGCGTGGACACTGTGGGTTGTGCTGGGCGGACTGTTCTGCTCGTACATGGTGAAGACCTGTGTGGAGGGCCGCGTCCAGGAGGAGCGTGCTCGCTACGAGTGCAAGGAGGGGCGATGAAACGCTACTGGAACATGACCGGCCCCGAGCGGGCCGCCCTCACCGAGGACGCCGTGCGCGACCTGCTGGCGGTGGAGCTGATGGAGCGGGGCGTGCTGCGCCCCAGGGAGCCCGAGCTGGAGGCGGTGCCCGAGGAGGTGAGGCTGCCCACGCAGACCGTGTACCGCATCGGGTACGGCTACGGCCACGACCTGGGCTTCGCGTTCCAGACGGCCGAGGCGGCGGAGTCGCTGATGAGCATGTTGCTGTTCGACGTCGCCAACGACTACGAGGCAGGCACCAACTACGTCGAGCCCCTGAAGGGCATGCGCGTGGAGTCGGTACAGCTGCCCACCAAGGAGGCGGTGGAGCACCACAAGCTGGCGCTGAAGGAGCGCAAGCGCATCGTGTCCTCCAACGAGGCGCGCACGCGCGAGTACCGCGAGGCCCTCAGCAAGGTGGAGAAGGAGACCACCGAGCTGTGGAGTGACTGGCGCGAGCAGCGCGACCTGGAGAAGCGACGCGCCGAGGTGCGCGAGACGATGGAGGGGTACGTGCGGCTCACCGGGGGCGACCGGGTGCTGGCGCGCACGTTCCTGGAGAAGGTGTACCCGAGGGAGCTGTGTGACGAGGCGCTGGGACCCGGGGCGAGGGTGGTGGCCGTGATGGACGTGAGCGACGAACGCCGCGAGAGCGGAGACGGAGGACTGCTGTGAGCGAGGAGAAGAAGAGGATCTGGACGATCTCGGTCTGGGCCGTCGAGGCCGATGACAAGCCGATGTACGAGGTGCCGGGCACCGCCCACGAGCTGCCGGTGGAGGCCATGGAGGTCCGCCACAACGAGACGAGGCTCAAGCTGCGCGGCAAGGTGCTGTGCGACTGGTCGGGCGTCGGCCTGGTGCACGAGGGCCTGGTGCAGCCGGTGGTGCGCGCGCCCGACGGCAGCTGCTGGGTGGTGATGGTGGACGCCAGGCAGGTGGGCGCTCGCGAGCCACCCCTGACGTTCGGCCACAACGCGGCCGTGATGGTGAAGGGCCGCCTCCCCGCGCAGCTCGGGGTGATCGTCGAGGTGTCCGATGGGCCCATCGGGGTGGGGCGGCGCACCACCGTGGCCACGCCCAGCGAGGCACGCCGGTCGATGCGCAGCGCGAACGCCCGCGCCTACTGCCGGAAGCGCGACCGGCACTACACCGAGCTGTGCACCATGCACTACGACGCGGCCAGTCGCGACTGGGAGCTGTTCTACGACGACGGCAGGATGGCCATGCGGGTCACCCACCGCGAGCTGGTGAACGAGGTGTCTCCGCGCGGCATGGCCCAGAGGATAGTGCAGGTGTTCGGATACTACGCCAGCGGCGCCTGGCGCGCTGCGCCCATCCTGGAGACGATGGGCGTGGTGACCCCGTTCGGGGACCGTGACCACGGGAAGGAGCCTCCGCGCCACGACGACAAGAACTGGCAGGTGGGTGGCTCGTTCGAGGTGCCCACGCAGCCGGCGGAGCCGCAGCGCCTGGCCACGGCCCACGTCGACCTGGCGCAGGTGCTGGCCGAGCGGGAGCAGCTGAGGCAGCAGGTCACCAGTCTACAGGACCGGCTGGACAACCAGCGGCTGGCCGGTGGTGAGGGCCGCGACCCACGCATCGCGCTGGAGCGGGGCATCCACATGGCCAACATCGCGGCCATGAGGCGCGACCTCGACCTGGCCAGGGTGGACCCCGACGACCTGAGCCACCTCATCCGCCAGGTGTGCGACGTGAAGGTCGTGCTCGGCAACGAGCTGCGGCGCCGGGAGGACGCCAAGGAAGCGGCCATCAGCGCGGAGGCGAGCGCTGCGCGCCAGGCGGAGCTGCGCGAGAAGGTGGCGGCGATGGAGGCGCGGCGGAGGAAGAAGGTCGCGGTGGTCCACTGCGAGACCGAGGAGAGCGACGAGCCGGGACCGTGGCAGCCCCAGGCGGTGGGGTCTTGAGCGACGCCACCGACAAGAGGAGAGCGGAGCGCAAGTCACGCCTCATGCGCATGGCAGGCAACATCGCGGGCCCACTGGCGGCGCTGGCGCGCGAGGTGGAGCTGGGCACCACCGCGTACCGCACGGAGAGCGCCCCACCCGAGTGGGTGGCCCGGTGGAGCGTGGCCATCGCGCTGCAGCTGGAGGGGCGCATCGACCAGGTGATGGACCGGGGCACGGAGCCCGACCACGTCGACCGCAGGGGAGGTGCGTGACGGCGATGACCAAGAGGGAGGCCGACATGGTGACCAAGCTCCAGCTCGACCTCGAGTACTGGAAGCGCAGGGCGCTGGCCGCCGCAGGCGAGGAGGGCCAGACCAACACGCACCTGCTGGACTACACGGCCGACGACCGGCGCAAGCAGGAGCGCGGGCTGCCGCCCAGCGCGCGCATCCAGTTCACCATCGCTGGTGAACTGGTCCAGCACCGCCTGAAGGACCTGCGCTACCGGGTCCACGTGCACATCGACGAGGACCGGGGCGCGCTGGTCGTCAACAGCCCGGACGGCACCCTCGTGGTGGTGCCGCACGCGGCCAACCAGTTCCACGTGAGGGTGAGCGACCGCATATGAGCCGCAAGCCATACCGCGTCCTGCTGAGCAGGGCGCACACCCTAGACATCGCGTTGCCCGCCCTGCGAGAGGCGGCCCGGCAGCTGCAGCAGCTGGAACGCGAGCGTGTAACCGTCGACCAGGAGATCGCGGAGCTGCTCGTCTCCATGGACGCGCACGAGCCGGGCAACGGTGGGTGGGGTCATCGCTTCAACTGGCTGCTGATGGAGCTGACACGCCAGATGAAGGACGGCAACGACCTCGACCCCAGCGAGCACGACCACGTGGGCACCAACCTGGCGCAGTGCGAGCGCTGCGGCCTGGCTGCCGAGATCCACCGCAGCGGCGTATCAGGTCGCGTGCACGTGGGGTTGGGGTCATGAGACTGGTGATGAACGTCGGGCTGCCCAGGACCGGCACGACGTCGCTGCGCCGGGCGATGACCCTCCTCGGGTGGCGAGCGCAGGAGGACCCGTACCAGGCGCGGCGCATGGAGCTGCTGCTGGCGGGGAAGGTCCGCGAGGCCGTGGAGGCGGACCTCGCCGACGGCTTCACCTACCTCAGCGAGCCCTACTACTGCCGGGCCCCCGAGGCAGTCGACGCGGTGCGCGCCCTGGGTGGGGTGGCCCTGTGCACGCTGCGCGAGCGCGAGGCCTGGCTCGCCAGCGTGCGGGCGCAGGGGTGGGCCCGGACGCCCCCGACCCCGATGCCCGGCTGGGGCACGCTCACCCTGGGGCCGCCGGGAGGGGAGTGCCTGCTGCGCCACGCCTGGCTCGGGTGGCCGCTGGCCGACCACCAGGCGCGGGCCGCGTGGTCCGAGAACTGGGTGGCCGCGTGCATCCGACTGAGGGCACCGGGGCTGCAGCTGTGTCAGGAGAGGCCGCTGCGGTCACCGTGGGAGCAGCTGATGGGCGTGCTGCGCGACGAGGGGGTGGAGGTCACCGAGGAGATGCTGGCGGCGCAGTGGGGCGCGGAGTTCCCGCACGAGAACAGGAGAGCGAAGTGAGCCACCTGCTGAACCCGCTGTACACCTGCCGCACCTGCGGCCTGGACATGCCCCCCGACAGGGTGGCGGGGCACGCGGCGCACCACCGCGAGCGACTGCCCGAGGAGGCGCGCGACCTGCTGCGGGCGCTGGACCCTGCCCAGGTGACCGTGCTGCTCGCGTGGTTCTGTCGCGACTGCGGCCGCTACGTGGAGGGCAGCCCACACGCGCCAACGTGCCCCACCCAGGCCAACCGCCTGGTGGCCAGCGAGACCGACCGACGCGTCATCGACCGGGCCATCTCGCGGGGCGACCAGCAGGTGGACACCGAGGGCAGGCCGTTCTCGCCCGACTGGGTGACCCACCCGGGCGCGCACATCCGGGAGATGATGGATGCGGTGGGCGTGGGGGTGGAGGAGCTGGCGGTGAGGGCCGGGATCGGCATCGTGCAGCTCGAGGGGCTGCTGCGCGGCATCACCGAGCTGACGCCGGAGGTGGCGGAGGCGGTGGCCCAGGTGCTGGCCACGAGGAGCAACCGACCCCTGGCCAACTACGTGGGCCTGCTGCTGCGCCTGGAGGAGATGTTCCGCCAGGGGCTGGCAGCGGGCAAGGTGTGGCACGAGAGGCCCTTGTGACCAGCGTGGAGGTGCGCGACGTGGTGGTGGGCCTGCGCCGGCACTACAAGGGTGGGTGGTACGTGGCGCTGGAGGTGGCGCCCGTGCGCCGCAACCCGCAGGTGGACGTCTACGTCCACGTCATGGAGGGCCGCTTCAGCGAGCAGCGCGAGTGCTCGTTCTCGCTGGTGGTGGACGCGGCGGGGCAGGTGGCGGTGTACCCGCACACGTCTCGGTACCAGGGGGCGGAGGGCGAGGTGATGGTGGTGTACTACAGCCTGGCGCGGCACCAGGTGTGGGCCCGGCCGCTGGCGATGTTCGAGGGGCGCGTGGAGGTGGACGGCCGCAGCGTGGCTCGGTTCGAGCGGCCCAGGTCGGGGGACCTGGTGGCGACGCCGTGACGGGCCAGTGGGCTCTGCAGCGGGGTGGTGGTGGACTGGCGGGCTACCGCATCACGGGGGAGTTCCCCCTGCTGGGGGCGGACGGCGAGTGGCTGCGCACGGAGGCCGTGGCGAGCCCGTGGCCGGCGCTGTTCCGGGCCATGGACGACGTGGAGCCCATGAGCCTGGTGCAGGCCGAGGGGCGTGCGCTGGAGGCCACGGTGCGGGTGCGGTGCTTCGCCCTGGTGCGGCTCGCATGCTGGCCGTGGCTCGTCTACGCCGAGGAGGTGGCCCAGGGCACCATGGAGCGGTGGATGCCCAGGCTGCTGGCGGCGGCTGAGCGGGCGCGCAGGGAGGGGCGGTCGGTGGCGACGCCCCGGTGGGTGGAACTCTAGGGGGCCCCAGGGGTGGCGGGTCGGGGCGGCAGGAACTGCAGCCAGGCCGTCCCCCTGAAGGCCAGGTGCAGCGCGTCCCAGAACTCGGCGTCGTGGGCCGCCAGCGCATGGTACGTCTTCCAGGTGGCGCGCACCCGTCCGGGCACCGAGGTGGAACTCTCGCGGGCTGCGGCCTGCACCGTGAGGCCAGCCTGCAGCTTATGGATGAACTCTCTGGCCTGGTCGCGGGTCACGGAGCGCCATCGGAACGATAGGGGCATGAGGGTCAGTATAGCGCCGCCGACTCCGAGCGGGGCGGGCCGCTCGACCTGGCGCTCGACCAGCTCGACTTCCGGTTCGTGGATCTGCTGTGATCACGCGGGGAACTCGACTAGCTCGACTAGCTCGACACGTTTCAATCGGTAGGCCCGGGGCCGGCGGGGCGCTGGGGGCCCCTGTATTACTCTACTCTTCTTCTTTTAAGTAGAGAGAGTCAAGTATAGTAGTAACCCCGCGGCCAGCCAACCGAATCTCCTACTCTCTTGACGCTCGACCCGGTGACTTCGGTGGAGGAGGTAGGTCGAGGGGCCCACCGACTGGGCAGATGGGGGCTTGCCGGGCGACCCGTGGCTGGGCTAGGCTGGGAGCCGAGAGCCTCACCAAGTCTCCCGACACACGCGCCGACACACCCGTGGCTAAGCCTCCGTCCAGTGGCCAAGTACCCGTAGTCTCGAAGCCGAGCCGAGCGAACGTAGCCAAGCGCGACCCCGTGACGGGGCGGATCCTCCGCGCCCCCATCACCGAGAGGCGGAAGGCGGTGTTCCTGAAGCGCCTCGCCGAGACGGGCAGCATGCCGAGTGCCGCCAAGGCCGCTGCCCCGGACCCCGGCGAGGGTCGCATCGACTACAGCACCTGGGTGCGCCTCGCCCGAGAGGACCCCGAGTTCGGCGCAGCTGTCGACACGGCCAAGGCCGAGGCCCTGGCGAAGATCGAGGACGAGATAGAGCGCAGGGCCATGATGGCGTACCAGCGCCCCATCGTCTCTCAGGGCGTCATCGTCGCCTACGAGGAGCGCTACGACAACACCCTCCTCCTCAGGTACGCCCGCGCCCTGGACCGCTCCAGGTGGGGCGACAAGGTCCAGGTCGAGCACGTGGACACCGAGGGGAACGCCCGGGTCGACCTCTCGCTGCTGAGCGAGGAGGAGCGCCAGGAGGTGCGCACCCTGGTGGGCCGGGTGAACGAGATCATGGCCCAGGCGGAGGCGAGGAGGCAGGCGGCTGGGGAGGCAGTGCAGGCGGCCCTGGGGGCAGGGCCGGAACCGGCCGGCGTGGAGGTGAGCCCTGGTGTCACTCTCATGCCTGATGAGAACACGGATGGTTAGGGCCGTCCAGGCGAGGCGACCTAGGGGTAGTTCCCCTGACTCCCTCCCCCCACTACCCCTAGTTCCGTGTGGCTCGGCACGAGAGGACGGAGAGTTAGCTCGTGTCTTGGAGTCGCAGCTTACCATGGGGGAGGTCTTCCCCAGGCTGGACCTCCAGGAGCCTCGATTTGGACCCGAGGCTTACCTTATCTCGCGTAACCCCTGTGGAGGCGAGAGGGGTGAGGGAGACTCGAGGCGGCGCGAGAGACTCCAGGAGCTGTGTCCTGACGAGGGTACGGATACTTACGCGACGGTCAGGACAGGCTCAGGACAGGCGGGCGCGCGGCGGGGGTCGCGCGCAACACGGCGAGGGCGCAGGAGATTATCTTGTGTCGTTGCGGGATCTTATGCACGACGCGTCGCGTCGCGTGCTAAGGTCTCGGGATCGTTCAACATAAAGCGCTGTAGTTACGGAGGGATACGCAAAATCGTGGGAGCCCCCCCTCGATCCTGGGGCGGTGGCCGGCTCCCACCGACCGGCAAGCGAGCGACCCCCGGCCCCCACCCATGTAGGGGGGAGGGGGGAGGGGGTACCCCCCACCAGCTGCCAGCGTCTCCTGCCCACGCACCCGCGACCACCGGGGGGGAGGGGGGGCCCCTTGGCCGGTAAGGTCCGCCGCACACCCCCCGTCCGGGGGGACGGCCCCATGTCCCAGGCCAGGAGGACGGCGCTGCGCGGTGACGACCTGGTGCTGCCCTGGGACCCCGCCTCCCTGGCCGACGACCTGGACCGCCACGAGGCGGAGCGCTCCCTGCGCCGGTTCCTCCAGCTCGCCTGGCCCATCGTCGAGCCGGCCCGACCGTTCGTCCCGGGCTGGCACGTGGACGCCATCTGCGAGCACCTGGAGGCGGTGACCCGGGGCGAGATCACGCGGCTGCTGATCAACATCCCGCCGGGCTGCATGAAGTCGCTGCTGACGAACGTCTTCTGGCCGGCGTGGGAGTGGGGCCCGCGCGGCATGCCCGGCAAGCGGTTCCTCTCCTTCTCCTACTCGGTGGAGCTGACCGTGCGCGACAACCGTCGCTGCCGGCAGATCATCCAGTCGCCCTGGTACCAGCGCCTGTGGGGCGACCGCTTCCGGCTGGTCGCCGACCAGGACGCGAAGATCAGGTACGACAACGACAAGCGCGGGTACCGCATCGCGACGTCGGTGGCCGGCATGGCCACGGGCGAGCGAGGCGACCGCGTGGTCGTGGACGACCCGCACAACGTGAAGGACGGCGAGTCCGAGGCGGACCGCGAGGCCAAGGTGCTGTGGGAGCGGGAGTCGCTGCCCACGCGCCTGTCGGACCCCCGCTCGTCCGCCATCATCTTCATCATGCAGCGCATCCACGAGCAGGACGTCAGCGGCGACCTGCTCGCGCGCGACCTGGGCTACGAGCACCTGTGCCTGCCCATGGAGTTCGAGGCGGATCGCCGGTGCCGGACGTCCATCGGGTTCGTGGACCCGCGGCTGCAGGAGGGGGACCTGCTCTGGCCGGAGTACATGACCCGCGAGGTGGTCGACCGCGACAAGCGCGCCATGGGCGCCTACGCGGTGGCCGGGCAGTTCCAGCAGCGGCCCGCGCCTCGAGAGGGCGGCCTGTTCAGGAGAGAGTGGTTCGAGGTGGTCCCCGCAGCACCGGCCGGCGGCAGAGTGGTGCGCGCGTGGGACCTGGCGTCGTCCGACGGCGACGACGCGCCCTGGACCCGCGGCGTGCGGGTGCGCCGCCACCAGGGCGTGTACTACGTGGAGGACGTCGTGAGCCTGCGCAGCGGTCCCGGCGCCGTCACGCGGCTGCTGCGCGCGACCGCCTCGCAGGACGGTCACGGCGTCGCCATCTCCATCCCGCAGGACCCGGGCCAGGCGGGCAAGGCGCAGGTGAAGCACTTCGCCACCGAGCTGAGCGGGTACACCATCACGGCGACGCCGGAGACGGGCGACAAGCTCACGCGCGCCGAGCCGGTCGCGGCCCAGGCGGAGGCCGGCAACGTGCGCCTGGTCCGGGGACCCTGGAACGAGGCGTTCCTGGAGGAGGTGACCACGTTCCCGGCGGGGCGCTGGTCCGACCAGGTGGACGCGCTGAGCCGGGCGTTCGCGCACCTGAACCGGAAGTCCGAGGACGCGGTGCCCACCGGCATCCTCGCCCCGCGGGCCATCACGCCGTCGGGGGGCGGGTAGCCCCGTGAGGTGCCCATGAGTCCGGAGTGGCTGGTGATCTGGGTGCTGGTCATGGCGGTCGCCTGGCTGACGACGCCGAGGCCTCGGCAGTGAGAGGCGGCTTGGGGGGCCTGCTCCAGGCTGCTTGCCGCAGGCGCGGGATCGGGCGTATAGGTTAGCCGTGGCCAACCGGCAGGCAGCGCTCGTGAAGCTCTCCCCCTCCCAGCCGGCGAGGCCCGGCGCTGCCCGGAGGTTCCTGAACTTCCTGATGTCGCCGCTGGTCCGGCGCGAGGCCAGTCCCGACGAGGTGGTCGGCATGCCCGGCACTGCGGTGCACCAGGGCTGGGTGGCCAGCGGTGAGAAGGACCCGGCGCTCGCGGGTAGGCAGCGATACATCACGTTCGACAACATGGTCGCCAACTGCGCGATCGTGGGAGCCGGCGTGCGCTACTTTCTCAACCTCGGGTCCCGACCGTCGTGGCGCGCGGAGCCTGCCGACGACACGCCCGAGGCGCGCGAGAAGGCGGAGCTGGTGGAGGAGATGCTCGACGAGATGCAGATCCCGCTGCGCCGAGCAGTGCGCCGCACTCTGACCTTCCCCTTCTACGGGTTCAGCGTCCAGGAGGCGACCTACAAGCTCAAGGACGGCGACTGGTGGATCGACGAGATCGCGCCGAGGCCGCAGCACTCCATCGAGCGGTGGGACGTCGACCTCCACGGTCGCGTGCTGGGCTGCATCCAGCGGCCACCGCTGACCATGGAGGAGGTCTACCTCCCGCGCGTGAAGATGGTCTACGCGGTCGACGACGCGCTCAGCGACAGCCCGGAGGGGTTCGGGCTGTTCCGCCAGACCGTCGAGTCGTGGCGCATCCTGCGCCGCTACCAGCAGCTGGAGGGCTTCGGCTTCGAGAGCGACCTGGCGGGCGTGCCCATCGGTCGGGCGCCACTCACCAAGCTCCAGAAGCTCAAGGACGCCGGCAAGATCGACGACGACGGGATCGACACGCTGCTGGCGCCGCTGATCGACATCCTCCAGAACCACACGCGGAGCCCAAGGACGGGGTGGCTCACGGACTCCGCGGTGGCCCGCAGCGAGGACGACTCGGCCAGTCCGAGCGGCACCTACGAGTGGGCGCTGGACCTCATCCAGGCGGCGGTCAACAGCCAGCAGTACATCCACGTGGCCATCCAGCGCGAGATCAAGAACATCGCGCTCATCCTCGGGGTCGAGGGCCTGCTGATCGGGATGCAGGAGACGGGTTCGTATGCCCTCAGCGAGGACAAGTCGACGCAGCTGACCCTGGTCGTGGAGTCGGCGCTGCGCGACGTCCGCCACGTGTACCAGCGCGACGTCGTCGACGTGCTGTGGCGCCTGAACCAGTGGGACGAGGACCTGAAGCCGAGGCTGAAGACCGAGATGCTGCGGCCCGCCGACGTCGAGAAGGACGCGCGGGTGCTCGAGTCCCTGACGCGCGCCGCGCTCGACCCCACCGACCGCGCCATCGACATCATCCGGACGCGCATGGACCTGCCGCCGGCCCCCGAGGTCGACCCGCTGACGGCGGGAGCGCTCGCCGGACTCGGAGTCCCGGGCGTCAACCCGCTCCTGCCGTCTCCGCCACCGGGCCAGCCCGGTGGACCGCCCCAGCCTGGACAGCCACCCCAGCCCGGCGGACAGCCGCCGAGTGCCGAGGGTGGTGACGACGAGGAGGAGAAGTAGATGGCGTTCGTCTATCCAGAGGTCACCATCAGCGCTGTCGACTACGACTCGTTCAGCACGGTCGCCAGCGCGGACAGCTACTTCGCCGCCAGGCTGGACGCGTCTGCCTGGACCAGCGCCACCGCCGACAACAAGGCCAAGGCGCTGCGCACCGCGACCCTCTTCCTCGACCGCCAGCGGTGGCAGGGCGACAAGACGGACGCGGCCAACGCGCTCAGCTGGCCGCGCACCGACCTCGAGGACGTCGAGGGCGAGGACCTGGCATCGGACTCGCTGCCCGCGGCCCTGGTGATGGCCTGCCAGGAGCTGGCCCTGGCGCTGCTGGTGGACCCGTCGATCCTGGGCAAGTCGTCAGCCACCGGCTCGAACGTCTCGTCCGTGCAGGCTGGCAGCGTCGGAGTCTCGTTCTTCAAGGGGGTGGACGGCACCCGCTTCCCGCAGGTGGTGCACGAGCTGGTGGGCCTGTGGCTGGGCAGTGCGGGCAGCTACATCGCGGGGCGCGCATACGGCACCGACGAGGAGGCCCAGCTGGACGAGTGCGACCGCTACGACCGCAACCAGCCGCTCTAGGAGATCATGGGGATCAAGCTCTTCGGTGTGGACGTGGAGGCTGTGGTGGCCGACGCCATCCCGGTGGGGTCCATCCCCGAGGCCACCCTCACCAAGGTCAGCTACGCCAGCCGCAACCCCGCCGACCTGACCGCCGGAAAGGTCGGTACCCCCACCGCCTACGTCACCCGCGGCGTGCTGGACGAGGTGCGCCGCGCGGGCGACTCCAACCTACTGGGCAGCGGGGACTCCATGCGCCGTGACCGCGACGCGCCCAGCATCCTGCTCCTGGCCGCCCCACTGCACGCCGCAGGGGTGGTGCCGGAGGCCAACGACCTGATCACCATCGGCGGCAGGAACTGGCGCGTCATCCGGGTGCAGCCCGACCCGGCGCGGGCCTCGTACACCTGCCAGTGCCGCCCGGAGTAGGGGCCCGGTGCCAGCCTACTCCTACTCGTCGAGGAACCTCGACAAGCTGCTCGCCCAGCTGGAGCCGCAGCTGCGCCGGGAGTTCCTCCGCTCGCTGCTGGCCATCCAGGACGAGCGGCGAATGGGGGAGCTGGCGGAGATGCTGGCGGGGCGCCGCATCGACGAGGCACTGACCGTGGTCCGCCGCGAGATGGCGGTGTTCAGCGACGCGGTGAACCGCGCCTACATCGCGGCTGGAGATCGAGCGGCCCCGTTCGTGAGTGACCGCCTGGGCGTGGCGGTGCGCTTCCAGCCACAGAGCGACGCAGCGGTGCGCGCCATGCGGAACAACGACCTGCGCATCGTCGGGGGGCTCACGCGCGAGCAGGAGGCAGCCACCCGCCAGGCGCTGGTGAGCGGGGTCGAGGAGGGCCTGAACCCGCTGCAGCAGGCGCGTCGGTTCCGAGACTCCATCGGGCTCACGCAGACCCAGGAGGCGGCGGTGCGCAACTACCGCCGGCTGCTGGAGCAGGGGTCGCCGGAGGCGCTGAACAGGGCGCTGCGCGACCGGCGCTTCGACGGCTCGGTGGGCCGGGCGGTCGCGGGAGACCGCCCGCTCAGCGCGGACCAGGTCGACCGCATGGTGGGCCGGTACCGCGAGCGCTACATCGCGTATCGCTCCGAGGTGATCGCCCGCACGGAGGCGCTGCGCGCTGTCCACGCGGGCACCGACGAGCTGTTCCGCCAGGTGGCGGACTCTGGCAAGATTCGACCGCAGTCGCTGGAGCGCGTGTGGGTGGCGGCGATCGACGGAGAGACGCGCGACACGCACCGCGCCATGCACAACCAGGCGCGCTCCCTGGGCCAGCCGTTCCGCTCGCCCAGCGGCGCGCTGCTCGCGTACCCGGGCGACCCGTCGGCGCCGATCGAGGAGACGGCGCAGTGTCGGTGCGTGCTGACGACGCGGTTCGAGCCCTCCAGCCGCGGCACCGGGTTGGCGCCACCACCCGTGGCACCCCCGCCTCCGGCGCCACCACCCCCCGCGCCGGTTCCGGTTGCTCCCACTCCCGCGCCCGCTGCCCCAGTCAGTGCTGCCGTCGGGCTCACGCGCGACGAGGCTGGCAAGATGCGTCACTCCCTGGACACGCTCCTGGCCAAGAAGTTCGCGCCGTGGAACTACGACGTGCGTCAGGAGCTGTCCAAGCTGGTCAACGACAGGTACCAGTTGCCCAGTCAGTTCAAGCCGACGAACTCCTCCGCCTTCCCGTTGACGGTGGAGTCCACCAAGGTGATGCCGGACGCATACGGCATGTACAGTCCACGGACTGGCGTGATGACCATACGGCGAGACGTGGCCGAGCAGGCGCGCGAGTTCCTGAAGGCGGTCGAGGAGAATCGGGAGATGCTCAGCAGGGAGGCCGACAGCTTCCAGACGTTCATCCACGAGCAGGTCCACAGCGTGGGTCGCGGTGCGGCTGACAGCTACTGGGGGTCTGGTGCTGTGATCGAGGAGGTCACCACGGAGGTGTTGGCGCGCAAGGTCATGCGCGACCAGTTCGGAGAGCTGTGGCTGGCCGACGGCGCCAAGCTCAAGAACAACGTCAAGTTTCTCACCCTGGGACAGAGCAGCTATCAGCGAGCCATAGATGGCGTCGTCGACGCCATTCGACGCGCGCTGGACGTCACTCGCGCAGAGGCTGCTGGTCTCCTGGAGGAGGCGGCACTGCTGCACAAGCGGGAGGCGGGGCACATCCTGGGTGGTGCGGAGGGAGCGGTGAGGCGCTTCCTGGAGAAGGTGGAGGCGGCTGCCCTGGCGCGGCGTGGTACACCTCTGACGGACAGTGAGCGGGAGAACCTGAAGCGGTTCGTTCAGGACGCGAAGATATGACAAAGTACAGGCACGTGGAGGACCTGCCCCGCAACGACGCGGACGCCGCACTCGAGCTGTACGAGCGGCTGCGGTCGCGCGGTGAGCTGACACCAGAGCGGGCGCAGGCCATCCTTATGCTCCAGGACGACCCGTCCGAGCTGATGCGGCGCATCGCCGAGCGACGAGCCCGATAGTCCTGTCCACCGCAGTGTGATAGTCACTAAGGCAACAGCGTCGCGCTGAGCGGCACGACAAAATTCCTCGCAGATCGCCGTTGCCGGACCGATCGCGTTGGGATAGGTGTCCTAGTGCAAGAGTCGCACGGATGCCCTCCGACGCCACCAGGCAGTTCCTCCTCCGGCTGAAGCAGCTGAACTTCATCAGCGCCGTCGACAAGCCAGCCCAGGAGCCGGCGGTCGTGGTGCTGATCAAGGGCAGCAAGCAGCTGGACATCGTCTCCAAGTTCGTTCCGGCCGTGAAGGTCAGCGACGAGCTGGGGCTGGTGTTCGGCTGGGCCATGGTCAACGCCCGCAAGGGCGAGGACTACTTCGACCTGCAGGGGGACCACATCGACGCGCAGTCGATGATGGCTGCCGCGGCCGAGTTCATGTCTCGGTCGCGTGCTCAGGACGCGATGCACGACTACCGCAAGGACGGCGAGGTCGTGTTCGCGATGCCGATGACCCCAGAGGTCGCCAAGGCGTTCGGCGTCCAGACCGACACCTACGGACTGATGATCGCCGTGCGCCCGTCGCCCGAGGTGCTCGCCAAGTTCAAGTCGGGCGAGTTCACCGGCTTCAGCATCGCCGGCATCGGCGAGCGCGAGACCGTGAAGACGGACAACCAGCAGGAGAACACCGTGAAGCTCGACCAGGCCACCATCATCTCCGCCCTCAAGCAGGACCCCACCCTCCGCGCCGCCCTGATCGCCGCGATGAAGTCGGAGTTCCCGCCGGAGGAAGACGACGAGGAGGAGGACGAGGAGATGGCGTCGGAGAACAAGCGCCTCTCCAAGTCGGTCGAGACCCTCACCGCCGAGCGCGACGGCCTGCGCGCCCAGCTCGAGCAGGTCACCAAGCTCCACGACCCGGACCAGGTCGCCTACCGCAGCGACAGCGGCGAGGTGTTCCGCAAGTCGGACGACCCGCGCCTGGTCCAGATGGCCAAGGACCGGGACCACGACCGGCGCGAGGCGGCCCAGGCCCGCCTGGAGAAGCGCGCCAGCGAGGAGATCCCCGCGCTGAAGGGCACCCTGCCCGTGCGCTCCGCCATCCTGCGCGCCGTCGACGGCATCGCCGACGAGGCCACCCGCAAGGCGGCCCACGAGGCGCTGCGCGGAGCCAGCTTCGCCTGCGCCGAGCTGGCCAAGGCCCTGGGCGGCCCGGCCCCCAACATGACCGACGACAGCGCCGCCACCAAGCTCCACGCCATGGTCGTGAAGCACGCGGGCGAGAAGAGCATGTCCGAGGCCGCGGCCCTGGTCGACCTGACCAGCAAGAGTCAGGAGGCCCGCGACCTGTACGAGGCCGTCCGCGCCGAGCGCGACGCCAGCCGACCGCCGACCACGGCCCGCGCCTGAGAACCACCACCACTACGAGCTGGAACTGACCGAGCACCGCAACCAGGAGACCTAGACGATGGGCGCAAACGTACCCGTACTCGCTCCCCCGATCTCGCACCCCGCGGGCTCGGACCTGTCGGCCAGCATCTACCGCGCCGTCGTGATCAGCTCCGGCAAGCTGGCCCTGCCCACCGCGGGTGGCCGCATCCTCGGCATCCTGCTGAACAAGCCGGAGGCGGCGGACGAGGCCGGTCTGGTCGGCGTCCTGGGCACCCAGCCGGCCGTCGCCGGTGGCGTACTCTCCGCGGGCGACATCGTGAAGGTCGACTCGGCCGGCAAGTTCGTCCTGGCCTCGGCCTCCGACATCGCGGCTGGCTCGGGGGTCGGCGTCGCGGTGACCGCTGCCGCGGCCGACGGGGACATGTTCTGTCTCCTGCTGCTGGCCAACGCGGCCGGCACCGTGGCCGTCACCGGGTTCGACTCGGTGACCGCGCCGGGCGCCCTGTCGGTCACCACCGAGATCACCGAGCTGTCGGTCGACGGCACCGACGCCTTCACCCTGGCGGACGGCAAGTACGTCGGCCAGACCAAGCGCATCCGCTGCATCGCGGCGGTCAACACCCCGGTGGGGACCGTCACCCCGGCCACCGTGTTCGCGGGTGCCCCGGCCACCTACGTGTTCACGGCGCCCGGTCAGGAGGTCCTCCTGATGTGGACCGCCACCGGATGGAAGTGCATCGGCGGCAAGACCGCCGGCACCGACGCGCCGGCCGCGGCCTCCACCCTCCGCCCGCTGGTGGAGGTCCACGTGGTCGCCATCAGCGGCACCAACGACTGGGTGCTGGGTGACGGCATCTTCATCGGCCAGCGCAAGCAGATCGCGGTGGCGTCGGCGGCTGCCACCCCCGTGGGCACCATCTCCGGCATCTTCTACGACGAGGACGGCTCGGGAGACGGCACCGACATCAACCTCAACGCCGCGGCGGACCAGGCCTTCATCGAGTGGGACGGCAACCGCTGGGTCGCCCTCACCCTGGTCAGCGCCACCATCAGCTAGCAACCCTGCGGGGGCCGGGTGACCGGCCCCCGTCTCCGCAACCGACCGACGCACCGCACCCTCTCACAGGAGACCGACAACGATGCTCGACACCAGAGGCCAGATGATCCGCAAGGGGCTCCCGGACATGCGCGACGCCTACGTCGAGCCGGAGCTGACCAACCTGTCGGTCGGGTTCCTGCAGGCCGAGAGCGACTTCGTCGCCAGCGCCTTCTGTCCGCACGTGCCGGTGGACCAGGTCTCCGGGAAGTTCCCGAACTTCCCGCGTGGCTGGTGGTACCGGGACGACATGGAGAAGCGGGCGGACGGCGCCGTGTCGGCCGGCGGCGGCTACGGGATCACCTACCTGGACTTCCTGTGCGAGGTCTGGGCGTGGCACACCAAGGTCGGGCCGCAGCTGCGCGCCAACACCCGCACCATCGACCTCGACCGGCAGGCCGCGGCGCTGTGCGCCCAGAAGGCGCTGCTGAACCGCGAGGTCCAGTTCATGTCGACCTTCTTCAAGGACGGCGTCTGGACCACCCAGTACACCGGGGCCGACACCACCCCGGACGCGGCCGACGAGGTCCTGACCTGGAAGGACACCGACGCGCAGCCCATCGACCAGCTGGACGCGGCCATCCACGCCCAGATCAAGCTCGTGGGCCCGTCGTACCGGCCCAACAAGATGCTCATCGGCGACGAGCTGTGGCGCACGATGAAGAACCACCCGAACGTGATCAACCGGGTGAACAGCGGCCAGACCCCGGGCGGACCCGCCCAGGTCACCCTGGCCAACATCGCGGCCCTGCTCGAGCTGGACGAGGTCCGCGTGGCCCGGGTCATCAAGACCACCAGCGCCGAGACCCCGACCGAGGCGGCCTCGACCTACGACTTCATCTCGGAGCAGGACTCGCTGCTCCTGGCCCACGTGCCGTCCAGCCCCGGCGTGCTCACCCCGAGCGCGATGTACCAGTTCGACTGGACCGGCTACAGCCCGGCCGGCGCCCGCATGCGGCGCTGGCAGGACGTCCCCACCATGGCGGACTTCTACGAGATCGAGCAGGCGTACGACATGAAGGTCGTCGCCGCCGACCTCTGCGTCTGGTTCCACGACATGCTCACCACCCCGGCGTAGCCGGGAGAGAGGCCTGACACCGCCCTGTGGCTCGTCCGCACTTCAACCCGGCTGCTGGAGCCTACGCCCGCGCGGAGCACTACTTCCGCGGGCGGAGGTACCTGCCCGGGGACCGCTACCCCGAGGGGATCGAGGAGCTGGCGCTCGCCCGGCAGTGGCGCGCCCACCTCATCGACTTCGGGGAGCCGAGCGACCGCGAGAAGCGGCGCAACGCGCGGGCCGCGCAGAAGCGGGCGGACCGCGAGCTGCGCGAGCGCGCGGAGGCGGCCGCAGCCGAGGCCCGCGAGGCTGTCCTGGGCGGTGGCGAGGTGCTGGTCGAGAAGGGCCGCAAGGGGCGGCAGGCCCGGAGCTGAGGGGGCCGCCACCATGGCGGCCAAGAAGACCGTCGCCGCGGTGATGGCGGAGCTGGAGACCTTCAAGGGCCAGCAGGTCATCGCGCTGGCGCTCGAGGTGCGCTCCGAGCTGGTCCGCGCGACCCGCGTCGTGACAGGCTACGCCCGCGCCAACTGGCAGTGCACCGTGGGCAGCCCACCCACGCAGCCGGTGGGCTCGAAGGGCAAGCGCGGGGGCGGCACCACTGACGCGCAGGCCATCCGCGCACTGGCGGGCTACTCCACTGACCAGGGTCCGGTGTACGTGTCGAACCGGGTGCCCTACGTGGGACTGAGCGAGGGCGGAGCCATCGAGCTCAGCGCCGTGGAGGCTGCGGTGCGCCGCGCCGTGGCTGCCCGTCTCAGTGCCGGACCGGTGGCGGAGGTGGAGCAGTGACCGCGGAGAACTTCGAGGAGGCGATGGCAACGGCCTACGACCGCTTCATCGACGCCTTCCACCCGGCCACGCTAGACCGGGACACGCAGATCACGCTGGGTCCGGAGCCCTTCGAGTGGCCGGACGAGGTGTCCGCCGCGCACTTCCAGGTGTTCGAGGTGGGCTCCGAGTGGGACACGCAGGCTCCTGCTGGTCAGCGCCAGGTGCGGCGCAGCTGCGTGGCCATGGCGGAGTTCCGGGTGAAGGTCGACGAGGGCGACGCGACCATGAACGCGCTCGTCCAGCTGTTCCGCGACACGTTCGAGGGGGTCGACGTCGACGGCCTCCTGTTCATCCCCGCCTGCCAGGTGAGCCCGCCTGGCCAGGAGGGTCGCTGGCAGACCAAGACGTGCCGGGCCAACTTCGAGTTCTACGAGACAAAGTGAGGTAGCCAAATGGGACGCCCGATCAGCAACCGCTGCACTCTACAGGTGGCCGCCGAGGCCAGCCTGAACACCCTGCCTGGCAGCCCGGACTGGCACACCATGCCGTGGAAGTCCATCGGACGCTGGGGCGCCGAGGTGGTCACCGCGGAGTCCTCGCCCATCAGTCGCAACCGACGACGCCAGTCGTCGGTGCCGGTGGACCTGAACAGCGGGGTGGAGTTCGAGGACGACCTGCGCCTCTCGACGTTCCGCCGGTTCATCGAGGGCTTCATGTTCGCCACCGCCACGGCTCCAGGCAGCACGGACGTGGCGGTGTTCTCGCCCACGGCCATCACCGCCTCGGTCGCAGCGAGCAAGGCGATCGACGTCACCGGAGCCATCTCACTGGACGAGACGATCACCATCGGCTCGATCGTCTACCGGTGGCGGACCTCGGGCGCGGGTCTGGCCGCGGCCTACGACGTGCTGATCGAGGCGGCGGTCACTGACTCGCTGACCAACCTGACCAACGCCATCAACGGCGGAACGGGCAGCGGCACCAAGTACCACGCCGGCACCGTGGCGCACACCCAGGTGACGGCTGTGAAGACGGACGCGGACACCGTCACGGTCACCGCCATCATCGACGGCACCAACGGGAACGCCATCGTGCTCGCCGAGACCATGGTCAACGGCGCATGGGCCGGTGGTGCGGTTGCCCTGTCGGGCGGGGTGGACGGCGCGTACACCGTGGCCTCTGGCGGGGCCCTGCCCGTGGGCACCCTGGTCGTGGTGCGTGGCGCGGCCATCGCTGGCAACAACGGGCTGAAGGTCGTGGAGTCTGGCTCGGGCGCCACCTCCATCAAGGTCGAGGGCGACATCGTCGCCGAGACCTCCGTTCCGGACCACTGCACCGTGGAGGTGGCAGGGTTCCAGGGCGCCAGCGGTGACCTGGAGATCGACGCGAACGGGGACCTCATCTCCACCGCACTGGACTTCACCACGCTCGACCTGCTGGCGGGTCAGTGCATCGGCATCGGTGGTGACGGGTCTGCCTACAACTTCGCCACCGCGGCCAACCGCGGCCTGGCCGAGATCGAGACCATCGCCGCCAGCAAGCTCACCCTCGGACACAAGGACACCACGTTCGTCGAGGACGACGGCGCTGGCAAGACGGTCCGCATCTGGTTCGGTCAGTTCGTGCGCGACGTCGACACCGACGACAGCGAGTTCCTGGAGCGCAGCTTCCAGTTCGAGCTGGCCTACCCCAACCTGGGCAGCGGCGGCGCCACCGAGTACGAGTACGCCAAGGGGAACTACTGCAACGAGCTGAGCATGTCGATGCCGCTCACCGGCATCGTGGGCGTGGGCTTCAACTTCGTGGGCACGGACACCCCGGCCCCCACCGCCAGCCGCGCCACCGACGCCAACGACGCCACCGAGCAGGCCCAGCGCCAGGTGTTCTCCACCGCCATCCACTACCTGCGCCTCACCGTGCAGGACGAGGACGAGGCGGGGCTCACCACCGACTTCAAGACCTGGACCGCCACCATCCGCAACGGTGTCCAGGCCGAGAAGGTCCAGGGCACCCTGGGCGCCAAGTACATGAACCACGGCAAGTTCATGGTGGACATCGACGCCACCATGGTGTTCTCGAACTCGGCGGTGGCCACACGCATCCGGGACAACACCCTGGTCGGGTTCCGCTGGGCGCTGCGCAACGAGGACGGAGCCGTGCACTTCAGCGTCCCGTCCTGCCGCATCGGACAGGGCCTGCGCGGCTTCCCCGAGAACGAGTCCGTCACCATCCAGACCAGCCTGATGGCGGAGGAGGACGAGACCCTGGGCTACTCCATCGGGATCAGTCTGTTCCCGTACCTGCCCAGCGACTACTAGGAGGCCGCGTGCACGACTTCGACCTGAGCGACTTGCAGATCTCCCAGCGGACCGTGCCGCTGGCGATGACGAGCCTGACCACGGCGGTGCTGCCCAGGGGCATCACCAGCGCCGTGCTGGACGTGGCCTACGCAGGCGAGGAGAACCGGGAGTTCTTCAACGAGAGCCTGCGGCGCGACGGCACCCGGAAGCGAGCCCGCGCGCTGGAGCGCGCTCGCAAGGAGGCCCAGCGGGAGGGCAAGGAGCTGGACCCGGCCCACTTCCTCCGCTACAAGCAGGACGAGCGGGAGGAGGACCGCGACCTCATCGCGCGCTACATCGTGAGGGGCTGGCGCGGTGTGCGCAACCGGCAGGACCAGGAGGTGAGCCACAGCGCCGAGGCGGCGCTGGCACTCATGCGGGCGCTGCCCGACTGGCTGTTCGACCGGCTGCGGCGCTTCGTCACCACGGAGGAGAACTTCGTGGTGGCCGCGCTGGACCCGGAGGAGGTGGCAGAGCAGGCGGGAAACTGAGGCGGCGCCTCGCCTGGGAGCTGAAGTACCAGCGAGACTGGTTCCAGGTCGGAGGCGCCGAGGCCAAGAGGAGGGCGCTGCCCGAATGGTACCTGAACGAGCCGCAGCTGGAGCGCACCGACGAGCTGTACATCCGGGAGTTCTGGGAGCTGGACACACAGCGCGCGGTGGGCATGGCCCTGGGGCAGATCCCCGTCAGGGACATCCGGGAGCGAGCACTGGCGCTCGGGCTCGACCGGGTCAACACCGCGCGGTTCGTCATCCTCATCCGGGAGCTGGACGCGGAGTGGCTGAGGCATCAGGCCGCAGAGATGGAGAGGAAGGGTAGCACGTAGTGGCCATCGAGTTCGGCATCGACGTACCCATCAACCCGGCTCCGGCAGAGGCGGGCGGGGCGAAGGTCCAGACCGTGCTGGGCAAGATGAGCGACCGAGCCAAGAAGACCACCGCGGACTTCGAGCGCATGGTCGCCGCCATCGACAAGGTCGCGGCTGCGGCAGCCCGCGACGAGGCCATAGCCTCCGGGACCATGAAGGCATTCAGCGCTGAGATGCAGAAGCCGCTGGACAAGCTCGGCGTGCTCGACAAGTCGATGGAGGAGCTGCACTTCTCCAGCATCGTGGAGGGACTCAGCAAGTCCGAGAAGGAGACCCGCAAGCTGGGCACCGCAACGGACGACCTCATCAAGAAGGAGAAGGGCCTCGACGACATCAGCGGCAAGCGCATCAAGAAGATGCTGTCCGGCATGGAGCAGCTGAACGTGAAGACGATCGCTCTCGGCCTGGGCTTCGGGCTCGTGGCCAAGGCCGCGTTCAGCGCGTTCCAGTTCATCGAGGACAAGGCCGTGGAGGGCATCAAGCAGATCCCCAAGGCCATCGAGGCGCTGGCGGACTACAGCGTGGACCGCGACCTGGTGGGCCTCACGGGCGACGACCGCGAGCTGACCCGCCTGGTGAACATCAAGAACAAGGTCCGCAAGGAGTTCGAGGAGCTGGGCAAGGTCTTCCTCGACACCAGCCACAAGGCCGGCACGATGGACCGGCGCATCGCAGACCTGGGCATCAAGATGCGCGCCCAGACCGCGGACGCCATCCTTCCCCTGGTGAGGGCAGGCGCCGAGCTGGCAGCCACGTTCGACACGAACATCGCTGTGAAGCTGCGCGACCAGCAGGCCACCTACGAGCTGCACCAGGCGCAGGCGACCCTGTTCAACCTGTACCGCTCGGGACGCATCACCTTCGACGAGTACCTGGACAGCCTGGACGCGGTCGCAGAGCGCACCGAGAACCTGCGCAGCATCAACGAGGCGCTGGAGCGCCTGAAGCCCTGGTCGGCGCTGGCCGCCGACTTCTCCACTCTGACGGACGGGACCACCTCGGAGGTGGCCGCCTTCGCGCGCCGCCGGGCCGCCGTGGAGAAGTACCTGCAGTCAGTGGCCAAGCTCCAGGCCCTGGGCAACAAGATCACCAGCGAGCAGTTCGAGGCGGCCAAGGCAGACTTCTTCCGACAGGCCATGGCCGACGCCGAGGGCATCGTGCTGACCAGTGGGGGTGGAGGAGGCGGCGGTCGCAACCCCATCAAGGAGCTGCGCGAGGAGTTCGACCAGCTGCAGCTCTCCATGGACCCGGTGCTGGGGGCCACCGCCGAGTACGAGGGGAAGCTGGCACTGCTGGACAAGGCGCACAAGAAGCTGCGGGTCCCCATGGAGACGATCAGGGAGATCCAGGGGCAGCTGGCCCTGGCCTACCGCGACCGCCTGAATCCAGAGCTGGCCGAGGCGGAGGAGCTGTCACGGCGCCTGGCCGAGGTGAACCAGGACCGCCTGCGGCAGTCTCTGGACGACGTGAAGCGGTCCGCGGAGGAGGCCACTGCGGCCATCGCGGCAGCCAACGCCCGGCAGCGGGCCCAGGAGGCGGTGGCCGGCATCGGCGCTGGCTCCAGGGGGCTGGGCGACCTGCGCGCCGACGTGGTCCGCGCCTACGCGGAGGTGGACTGGGCCGTCACGCAGGCAGAGATCCTGGGCACGGCGGAGGCCTGGAACGCGGTCACTGCCGCGGCAGGGCAGGCCACGTCAGCCACCAACGCCTTCAACGAGGCGGTGCGCCGCACCACCGTGGAGGGGGGAGCCGCGGACGGCTGGGCGCGCATCAAGGCTGAGGTGGGGGACATCGGCACGCTGGTCAGCGACCACATGGTCGAGGCCTGGCACATGGCCGAGGAGGCCCTGCTGGACTTCTTCCAGACTGGTCAGATCGAGGGCGACAAGTTCCTACAGCAGCTCACCCGCATGACGCTGCAGCTGGGAATCCGCGGCCTGCTGGGCTCGTTCCAGACCGGCGGCAGCTTCACGGTCCCGGGCTTCCAGACCGGTGGCAGCTTCATGGTGCGTGGTCGCGGCGGCATCGACAGCCAGCCCGTGATGTTCCGCGCCACCCCAGGTGAGCGCGTCATCATACAGACCCCCGGGCAGCAGCGGCGCGGCGACCAGCAGGGGAGTGGCGGCGGGGTCACTGTCGTCAACCACTTCAACGCCAACGACTTCGCGATGGCCGCGATGTCTGCCATGAGCAGTGCGGGAGGGCGCCAGGTCATCCGCAACGAGGTCATGGGGATGATGCCCCACGTGGAGCGGGCCCTGAGGAGCAGGCGATGACCCCGGAGGACAGGCGGTGATCGACCTGACCCTGGAGCCGGAGTCTCCGATCAGCCTCTCCCTGGAGTGGAGGACGGACGTGATCGTGGCTCGCTCGGGGCTGGAGCGACGGGCCGCGCAGCGCTCCTCGCCCCGGTGGATGCTCACCATGACACTGCGCCTCCAGAGCGAGGCTGACATCAGGCGCCTGCGCTGGATGCTGAGCCAGAAGCTCGGGGAGTCGTGGCGAGTCCCGGTGTGGCACAAGCCGGCCCGGGTGACCGCTGACGCTGCGTCGGGGCAGGCCGTCGTGGACCTCGACAACACCAAGTCCGACATCGTCGCGGGGGACTGGGTGTTCCTGCGCAGGCGGGACGGGACCGTCTCGGAGTTCGGCACGGTGTCCGTGGCGAGCGCGTCCCAGCTCACGCTGAGTGGGAACCTGGCGAACACCTACGCGGCTGGCTCCCGCGTGTACCTGGCGGTGGAGGCGCTGCTCCGCGAGCAGCAGGGCATCAGCCGCTGGCCCGTGAACGCTGCGGAGGTGAGCCTGGTGGCGGACGTCCTGCGCCACCGCAGCCCTGGTGGGGGTGGGGGCAGCGTCTCGCTGTACCGCGGTCTCCCCATCATCGGGGACCCACCAGCAGGCGAGCAGTTCGAGGAGAGCTACGAGGCGGGCAAGGAGCGGGCCGACTTCGGCGCGCGGGTGGCGCTGGTGCGCGGGTGGGACCGGGGCAGGGCCACCTACCCGCGCAGCCTCCACCTGGGCGGGCGCGCGGACCTCGCGGACGTGGAGGCGCTGCTGGAGGACCTGGTCGGCATGCGCGAGCCGTTCTGGCTGCCGACCTGGACACCGGACTTCGCCATCGTGTCGGCCCCCTCGGGGAGCAGCACGCCGACCGTCAGCGATGACCCCGTGGGCTACATCGCGGCGTGGTACGCGGCGGAGCGCAACCCGCACATCCAGGCGGAGGACGCCTCCGGGAACACCTCCCAGCACCGCGTGACGGCCGTGGCTGGGACCCCGACGGTCACCCTCACTCTCAACTACCCGCTCCCCTTCACGGCGACGAAGATCTCGCTGCTGCAGCTGGTGCGGCTGGGGTCCGACCAGGTGGAGATCGAGTACGGCTATGCGAGGGGCCGCCTGGGCTTCGTGGCGCGCACCCTGGACGAGGTGCTCGCCGAGATCGAGGCAACCGGCATCGCGTCAGCGCAGGCGTTCGGGACCGCCCGGCTCGACGGCAACATCCGGCTCGACGTGTTCGGCGGCAACGGCATCCCGTCGGCGGAGGCACTCGGCGCGGCGCGGCTGGACGGCCAGATCTCCGGCGCTGGCGACATCCCCAGCGGGGGCAGCTTCTGGTTCGGGACGCCGACGGTCCAGGGGGACGCAGCGCAGATCGAGCCGTCAGCGATCGCTGGCGCTGAGGCGTTCGGTACCGCCGAGCTGTTCAGCGATCCAGACATCTTCGAGGAGCTGACTGCAGACGACTCCGTCTCGAACTCCACGTTCGAAGCCGTCGCTGGGTTCACGCTCGCCGTCGCCGCGAACACCAAGTACCTTATCCACGGCTTCGCGTTCTTCGACATGAGCGACGCCAACGTCACGTTCGGCCTGCAGATTGATGGACCAGCGAGTCCCGTTCGGATCCTGATACACCGTGTGTTCGACGGCGGACAGGTGATGAACCGCTGGACTGCCGCCTACAACACCGGTACGGCGGCTGCCTCGTTCACGGGTCGGGTCGGCGTCGTCATAGCCATCCTGTTCGAGAACGGCAGCACGGCTGGCAACCTCTCTGTGAAGATCCGGACGACAGACGGCACCGACACCGCGACGGCCCTGCGCGGCTCGTGGCTCGCCAAACGCACGACTGGACTGGTGGTCCTCGGAGGTGATGCTACCAACGCTGGCGCTTCCAGCGCGACCCTTGCCGACATCGACCCAGGCGCCGCTCAGGCCCTGGAGCTGGCGGTCACGAGCGGCGTACTATACTGGTTCCGCTTCTGGGTTGCCTGGACCGCCGACGCGACGACGACTGGATACAGGCTGGCGGTGAACGGTCCGACGTTCACAGTCTGCGTGTCCATGGTCCAGATCGCGATCGCGAATAACTCGCAAGTGCGAGGTGGGCAGGCCGGCTACGACGCAGCCGGTCCGAACGGCAGCGGATCTCAGACCGGTGAGAACTTCGGCTACATCGAGGGCATCATCCTGCCGTCAGCGAGCGGCAACCTGATCGCCCGACATGCCGCCGAGGCGAACGGACTCAGCGTCACCGCCAAGGCGGGTTCCGTCGGCGACCTGATCGAGATCGATCCCGCTGACCCGAACAACGGCATCGCGACGGGGACGGAGACTGAGAATGCCGGAACTCTAAAGGACATCCCGGGCTGTCGCGTATGGGCTGATGCCGACGAGGAGTTTGCGTTCGAGGCGCGCTGCATCTTCCAGAGCGATACGACCGCGACCGGTGCCGGCTTCGGCATGAACGGACCAGCCTCGCCGACCGAGTTCGAGGGGTTCGTGCGCATAGCTCGCACCGACGCGCTCCTGGCCTTCGGCCGCATCGGAGCCTACGGCGATCGCGTCGAGAGCACGTCCACGACAGCAGCGACTGACATGATCGCGATCATCACCGGCTACTTCCGCAACGGCTCGACCGCCGGCTGGCTCCAGGTGCAGTTCGCGCGCGAAGTTGCGGCTGCCTCCGGGACGATCACCACGAACGCGAACTGCGCCATCCGAAAGACCCGCCTTTCCTGACAGGGAGAACGATAGACCATGGCCAATGCACTATACGACAAGGGCCGCGAGGCGTTCCTGGGGGGCGACCTCGACTGGGACGCGCACACGATCAAGGTCGTCTGCATCGACCACGCGGACGACACTCCAGTGGTCGCCACCGACGACAACCTGGACGACCTGGCAGCCGGGGCGCGCGTCGCGACGTCCGGTGCGCTGGCAGGCAAGACGAAGACGAGCGGCGTCGCTGACGCCGACGACGTCACCCTGACGTCGGTCTCGGGCGACCCGTTCGAGTCACTCAACGGCTTCCGGGACACCGGCACGGAGTCCACCAGCACCCTGATCTTCTACATCGACACCGCGACGGGCTTGCCGTTCACCCCGAGTGGTGGCAACATCACCATCGTCTGGGACTCCGGCGCGAACAAGATCTTCAAGCTCTGAGGGAGACCATGTCGGACATCCTGCAGAACACCCGAGTCCGGTTCGACGTCAGGCGGGTCGACGACCGCGTCGCCCTGCTCGTGGATGGCGAGCCGGTCGTCGGCGGTGCCTGGCGCCCGATGGAGCACCTGGCCCGCCACCTCTTCCGCTCCGGCGCCACCATCTCGACCAGCTCCCCGGTGTGCGGACCCGTCGGCGGTCGCCGCTACCAGGTGGAGCGCGACGGGCTGACAGTGGGACTGATCGTGGAGGGGAGGCTGGTCTTCCGTGTGCCTCCTGAGGTCGCCGACGCGGTCGGGCGCGGGCTGCTGGAGGCGGTCCGCTACGCCGAGGCGCACGAGAAGCGCGAGCAGGTCGCCCGCGACCAGGCGATCTTGACCCGGGCCGGTGCGACCGTCGGGCTCTCCAGCGACCCGGCCGTGCTCGACGAGGCGGCGAAGCGAGCCGCCTGGGACCGAGAGTGCCGGCAGATGCCGAGCATCGAGCCGAGGAGCGCTGTGGGCACGCCGACCATCGTCGGCGATCGAGAGAAAGTGAGGACCGCGTGAGCAACATGGACTACGCCGCACTGGGGCCGGACGAGATCCAGCGAGAGATCGACCGACTCTGCGCCGAGCAGGACGCGCTGCGCGCCAAGATCAAGAGCCTGGTACGGCTCCGCAGCGAGGCGGCGCTGCGCAGGCGAGTGGACGAGATGCCCCGCGAGCAGCAGCTGGCCATGCTCGAGACCCTGCAAAAGTCCCTGGGCATCGAGCCGGCTGGCATCCCGTCCGAGGAGAAGTTCGGGGAGGTCAACAAGCGTCGCTGAGCTAGGCTGAGCTGTGCCCACCAACGACCAGATAGAGAAGAGCGTCCACGACGCGCTGCGGGAGGAGCTGTACGAGTTCTCCGGCCCGTCGGCGTCGTTCACCTACCGCTTCGCCTCGGCCGACCGCGACCTCAGCCACGGTGGGAACACCTACACCTCCTGCCCCCTGCTGCGCACCGAGATCGCGCTGGCGGCTGGCGGGGACGGTGAGGAGATCCGCGTGGAGATGCCCATCAAGATGCCGGACGGTACGGCAAATCCGCTGCTCGCGGAGTTCGCCTGGAAGCGACCACCCCGGCGCTCCTTGAACCTGATCGTCTACCGCCGGCCGTCGCCAGACGGCACGTTCGAGCAGGCGTGGGAGGGGAAGTGCCACGGGTTCGTGCCGGGCGGCGGAGGCAGCATGGCGGCTGCCCGCTCCCCCTCGCTGCTCAACGACGCGCTGCGCACCGCTGTTCCCGCGAAGGCGTACAACCCGCAGTGCGGGAACCGCCTGGGCGACACGCTCTGCCGGGTGGACCTGGAGCCACTCAAGGTGAACACCACCATCTCGTCGATCACCGGCAACCAGGTGGTGGTCGCGTCGATCGGCGGCAAGCCAGCGAACTACTTCACCAACGGGACCATCAAGAAGCTCTCCGACAGCGAGGAGCGAGACATCCAGGTGCAGACCGGGGCGACCACCACCCTCACGCTCTTCGAGACGTTCGTCGCGCTCGCCCCGACGGACTCCGTGGACCTGTACCCCGGCTGCGACCACACGGTGGACGGCGCTGACGGGTGCTTCACCAAGTTCAACAACGTGCTCAACTACGGGGGCGCCCCACACATGAGCGGTCGCAAGATCGTCCAGTTCGGGCTCTGGCTGGTGTGAGCGTGCTCTCGCTGCCAGAGCTGCAGGCGCTGGTCGAGCAGCTGCAGGCCGACCACGAGGCGCTGAGTGTCGAGCACGCGGCGCTGGTGGCGGCGATCCACTCACTCTGCGAGCAGCTGGTCCACGAGATGCACAGCCCCACGGGGACGCCAGTCCGCATCCAGCGAGCAGTCAGCGCCTTCGCGGCGAGGCTGCCGGGGTACCATGGAACCTAACCTCATCACCGACTTCCCGCAGGTCCAGGCCGCGTCGATCTGGGGCTTCGTGGCGCTCATCATCATCAGCGCCGCAGCCCAGTACTTCCTCCGGCCACGGGGGCCGCAGGGTGAGCGGGCGAAGCCCTCCGAGCTGGGCGACGTGCAGGTCACGCTCACCGAGCGCGGCACCCCGATCCCGCTGGTGTACGGACTGCAGCGCATCGAGGGGCCCACGCTGCTCTGGTACGGCGCATTCAAGCTCATCGCGCTGGACGCCGACGGCAACGTACTGGGTGAGGGGTACGACTCCAACGCCGCAGCCTACGAGTATCGGCTGACCCTGCAGTACGCACTGTGCCTGGGCACCGACGGGTACCCGGTGCGGCTGAAGCGCATCCAGTACGGCGAGCGCATCCTCTGGTCCGGTGACCTGGACTCCGGCCGCGTCGACCTGAGCCAGGGCGGTGCGGTGGCGCTCGCGACGACGGACGTGAACACCACCACCGACGAGATCACGAAGACGACGCACGGCATGCTGACCGGCGACCCGATCATGTTCTTCGTCGGCCTGTCCGGGCACACCGTGCCGGCACCACTGACCGCCCTCCGCCGCTACTACGCCATCCGCGTCGACGCGAACAAGTTCAAGGTGGCCCTGTCCATGCAGGACGCCATCGACGGCACCGCGATCGACATCACAGCCACCGCGAGCACCGCGTTCTTCGTCATCGGGCCCTCGAACACCAGCCTGCCAGTCGCCACCGAGATCAGGATCGACGGCAGCTTCGAGTACTCCGACGGCGAGTACGACGTGGGCCGCTCGGCCATCGTCTCCGAGGCGTACGACTTCGAGAACGCGCTCTCAGGCATCTTCAACAAGGACCACCTGCCCGCCTACCGCGGCATCGCGACGATCGCACTGGGTGCGAGGAAGAAGGCGATCAGCTTCGCAGCGGGCGATGTCGACACCGGTACCGACACCGTCACCGGTTCGTTCGACCTGAGCTTCACGAGCCTGGTGGAGTACCAGACAGGCGCGGCGGTCATCTACGTCCAGGGCAGCGCCCCGATCGGCGGGCTCACCAGCGGCAACACGTACTACCTGATCAAGACAGGGGACGACTCGTTCCAGCTCGCTACCTCCAAGGCCAACGCCGAGGCCGGCACCGAGATCAACCTCACCAGCCAGGGCACCGGGACGCACCAGATCTACCTGGCGGGTGCTCTGGGCTTCCTGCTCGGTCGCCAGCCGTACCTGCCACAGCTCTCGTTCTGGGTGCTCTCCGCGCCCAACGCGCTGGGCGGCACCGCCACAGTCGAGTACGAGCTGAACCCCGCCACCGCGCTGTACGACCTGCTCACCACCCGACACGGGCGCCTGGGCCTGCCGACCACCGACGTGGAGACGTCCACCTTCACCGCGGGTCGCGACACGCTGCTGACCGAGAAGAACGGCGTGGGCCTCACGGCCTACAACCAGAACGACGCGCGCCAGCTGGTCGAGGAGATCTGCCACCAGATCGACGGGGTGCTGCGGTTCAACCCGGTGACCGGCAAGGTCGAGCTGAAGCTGATCCGCGACGACTACACCATCGGTGACCTACCAGTGTTCAACGACGACAACGTCGAGGACGTGGAGTACACCGCCGGTACCTGGGACGGCGTCTACGACGAGGTGGCCGTCAAGTTCCGGGACCGCGAGATGGACTTCCGCGAGAACACCGCGTTCAGTCAGGCACCCGCCGTCATGGTCGCGTCGCACGGCAGCTCGCCACGGCTGCACACCATCTACATGCCCGGCGTCACCAACATGCGGCTGGCCCAGACGCTCGCCAGCCGCGAGAAGCTGGCGCTGTGCCGCCCCTGGGCTACCGTGGCCCTCATCTGCAACCGCGACGCGCACACGGTCCTGCCCGGGGACCCCATCGTCTGGACCTGGCCCGACTACTCGATCACCCAGATGGTGCTCCGGGTGGTGCGAGTAAGCCGCGGCGCGCTCGAGGACGGACGTGTGAAGATCGAGTGCGTGCAGGACCGCTTCGCCCAGCCGGCGGCAGGCTCCGGGTTCCCGGCGGTCAACCCCGCACCGCCGGCCATCGACCCAGGTGCCTCGCTGGTCTCCGACGAGGCGATCCTGGAGACCCCACGGTGGTTCCAGGTGCTGGCCGAGCGGCCGGACGACCCGGACAAGGCGACCGTCATGTACCCGGTGGCGGACCCAGGCACGACCACGCTGGACTTCAAGCCGAGGGTGCAGGATGGGTCGGTCACCGCGAGCGACAAGAACCCGCTGCCCTTCACGGCGAAGGGCAAGCTGCAGGCCCAGATCCTGCGCACCACGGAGCCCTACGACACCGCCAGCTCGTTCAACGTGTATCAGGTCGTCACGCCGAACGGAGTCCCCGCGTCTACGATCATCAAGGCGCTGTTCGCCGAGTCCACCATCCGCGTCTCCGGCAAGAACATCGTGCTCGTCGGAGACCCGATGGGGGACCACGAGTTCATCGGGTGGGAGGAGGTCACTGACCTGGGCGACGGGACCTGGGTCCTGCAGGACCCCTGGCGCGGCCTGCTCGACACGGTGCCGCGCGAGTGGGCCGCGAACACCCCGGTCTACTTCGTCGGCCACATCCGCGACGCGATCGTCGGCACCCTGGAGTTCGACGGCGACGAGGCGCTGTCGGTGAAGCTGGTGCCGCGTGGCAGCTGGGGCTACGTCTCCGAGGACGCCGTGACCGCCGTCGCGCTCCAGCTGCAGCAGCGGGCTGCTCGGCCGTATCCGCCCAAGAGTGTCAAGCTGCAGCAGCGAATCGGCAAGGTGCTGACGACCGCGACGAACGACACGACCGCCGAGGCGGCCAGTGGCTCGAAGCTCTCCGGTTACGTGGTCGAGAACGAGCTGTTCGGGACCTGGCAGCGCTACGACCGACTCCACGCCCAGATACAGCGCGGTGACGACGGCGATGATGACCCAGCCGAGGCCACCCAGTACGAGTGGGACGGTCGTCATGAGTCCTCGACGTACTCGATCGCAGCGGCCAGCGTGAACACGACGACGGACAAGCTCACCCGGACCGCGCACGGGTTCAAGACCGGGAACAAGATCACCTACACGCTGGAGTCCGGCGCGACTGCAATCGGCGGGCTGACCGCCGGCTCGTCGTACTTCATCATCCGGTCTAGCGCGGACGAGTTCCAGCTCGCCACGACCCTAGCGAACGCGATCCTCGGGACTGCGATCGACCTGACCAGCCAGGGCAGTGGCAATCACGTGATCACGCAGACTCACGATGATCTCGTGACGGCGATCTCTGCGGCGAGCGGGTGGCTGCCGGTCACCAGCCTGTCGTGGAACTCGGGCACAGCGAACGGTGAGGTTCGTGCATTCGCCCGGCACAACTTCGAGGACGTCTTCGGCAACCACACGCTCCGGTCGCTCCAGGGACCTGGCTTCAAGATGATCCTGGCGCACTTCCGCCAGCTGCTGCTGAACCCGTCATTCGAGGACGACGGCCGCGGATGGACGAACGTGACCGGGACGCCGACGTTCACGACCAACGGGCTCGACGGCGGGAAGTGCTTCGGCCACGGTGGCGCGGCGACGCAGACGATCAAGCAGGAGGTCGACGTCGCCGCCCTCTCGCTCGACGAGCTGTCGACCAGGAACGCGAGCCTCCAATACTTCGACTACGCGGTCAACGCGGCCGACAAGGTCCAGGTCAAGCTGGAGTCGCTCGACAAGAACAGCTCCGTCCTGGACACCTACGACTCTGGCGAGTACTCGCCGGTCCTGAACACCTGGACGCTCCGCGAGCAGAAGCTCACGCTCTCGGCCGGGGTGGTCAAGCTCCGCCTGACGGCGACCATCAAGGATCCTGGCGGCGGCGCGCCGGACACGCGGCTCGACAACTTCACGCTCCAGGTCGGCGACGTCATCGGCGAGCCCGCGACCGCGCTACTATCGAACCCGACGTTCAACGTCGACCTCGCCGGGTGGACGACGCTCTCCGGGACCTGGGTGCGCAGCACCAGCACGCCGCTGGAGGGCGCCGGGTTCCTGAGCTGCTCGGCATCGGGCGAGTTCTACCAGCAGAACGTGATCGGCGTCGGCTACAAGAGCGCCGGCGATGTCCTAGTCGTGACCGTCTGGCGGCGCGACGAGTCCGGGGCCACCGGCCAGATCATCGTCGAGCTGCGCGACAGCTCCGACGTCGTCCTGCTCTCGAAGGACTCGACGGCCGAGAACGTCGGGTCCTCCGCCTGGGTCCGACGCGACTTCGTCCTGGTCATGCCGGCGAACACCGACCGCTGGCGGATCCGCTTCGTCGGCGTGAACAGCGGCGCGAACCGGCCATGGTTCGACGCGATCCAGGCGCGCATCCACAAGGGCCGGTAGTAGCAGCGGTTTCCTCCAGGGGCTTGCGAAAAGGCAACAATGGAGTTACGATGGGCGGTATGAGACTCACCACCGTCGCTATCTTCTCCCTGCTCCTCGGCTGCACCGAGCCCATGGAGTCCACCCCCGACGCCATGCCCAGTGAGTGCGAGCGCTACTGCGCCTGGGAGCACGACCTCACCGGCGTCAGCTTCGAGGGCTGCGTGGCCGAGTGCCAGGCGGAGGACTGCGCCGACTGCTGCGCCTCCACGCCCCAGTGGCCGGAGTGCGCGTGACTTGCCTTTTTCCCGTGCTTGCCTTAGAGGTGGTGGGGTGAGGAAGAACCCGCTGCCCATCCTGGTCCTGCTCGTCCTGACCTGCTGCGCCCAGTCCCCCCACGGCGGCAGCGTCTACACCCCCACCGAGGGCCCCGCGCCGGAGCTGGCCGCCTCCGCCTGCGCCGTGACCCTCGAGTGGTACGGCGAGCAGACGGGGTGGGCAGCGGGCACCTGCCCGGATGTGCTGTGGGTGGAGCCCGGCATGACAAACGCTGACGGCGTGGTGGTGGCGGGCGAGACCGCCGGCCCGCTCGAGGTGATCGTGGTCTGGCGCCCGGAGCGCTCCGTCGCGAAGTCGGCGCTGGCCCACGAGGTGCTGCACGCGCTAGAGTGGCAGCGAACCGGAGACCCTGACCACTACCACGCGGGGCTGCTGTGGAGCGGGCTGTCCGCTCTGACCTGCCAGCTGGCACTGCTGGAGCCGGTTTGCGCCGACGGCACCGTGGAGCCGCCCACCTGCCCCTGGTGCGGCGAGTGACGCAGCGAGAGAGGGCGCTGCTGGTCCTCATGGAGGGCGTGAGTCGCGTGCCCATGGTGTACCTCCCGGAGGGCGCCCGGGTGGACTACGCGCGCATGCTCACGATGGTGGCGGCGCGCGACCCGAGCCTGAACGAGTACGCGCTGGTCCGCTGGAAGCACGAGTGCCTGCACGGCTACGTGCCCCGGCTGCGCCAGCGCCGGCTGGAGCAGCACCTTGCCAGCAGGCCGGCGGTCCCGTAGCCAGGCACCGCTCCCTGGGCAGCTCGGCCTCCCAGGACTGGCCCCCGACGCTCCGCTGGCGCAGCCGGCCCCACCTGGGCCCCGGGCACCTGAGAGGGTGCCACAGATGCGATCGAGGCCGAGACAGCCGGCTGCGCCAGCACCTGTGCCGCCCCAGCGACCCACGCGACCCCAGCCGCCGGTCGTGGCTGGTCTCCCACTCGGGCACCCGGGCCGCCTGGGCGCGGAGTACCCGCTGCCGCCCAGTCGAGACCGGTGGTGGCTGCACCGGGTTGACCCGACCGGCGGACCCTGGACCTACGTGTTCCGGAACGATAGCAGCGGCTACACCGGCCTGACACTGCGGCAGTTCCTGCTGGTGACGGACCTGGGCAGGGAGCGGGCGCTGATCCCGACGGGCCAGCCCTACCCCATGCCCTGCTGGCGGTGCCGCCAGCGCATCACGCTGCGGCCCGACCGGCTGGGTGCCATCGTCTGTCAGCCGTGCCTCGACCTCCTCGCACAGAGGGCAACAGGACAAGCGGTGTCGGAGCGCCCGATTCCCGTGGCCCCACCAGGGGCTCTTCAAGAACTCGACTCCCTCTACTTCTAAGAAGAAGAGTAGGGAATTGAGGGAGGGGTCGGTGGCCCCGCGAGCCTCGGCTCGGGCGAACTGCGAAACGGTCGAGCTGGTCGAGTACGTCGAGTTCCCCGCGGCATCGCAGGGAGAACACGAACGGGAAGTCGAGGCGTGTCGGAGCGCGAGCAAGTTGACCGCACGCGGTGCTTGCTCTCCGGAGTGTCGTTGCTGTATAGGCTGCACCTAGAAAAGGAGCAGCATGGTGGACACGATTGAGGCACGAGACTCCGAGCACTACCCGTGGAAGACGACCCCCTTCCGGCACCAGCTGGAGGAGTGGGAGCGCAGCAGGGAGGAGCCCACCCGGGCAATCTACTGGGAGCAGGGCACCGGCAAGTCCAAGCTCACCATCGACACGGCAGCCTGGCTGTACATGCGCGGACTGGCCAGCGGACTGCTGGTGCTGGCTCCGGAGGGGGTGCACCGGAACTGGGTGACCGATGAGGTGCCGGCGCACATGCCGGACGTCGTCCCGACCACCTGCCTGGCCTGGTACTCGTCCCGGGCCAAGACCAGGAAGCAGCAGGCGGCGGCGGAGGCGCTGCTGGAGTGCGGGGGCCTGGCGGTGCTCACCATGAGCTACGACGGGTTCTGCACGACGCGCGGCAAGGCGCTGGCCAAGGCGTTCCTCACCCGGCGCCGCTGCCTGTACGTCCTGGACGAGGCCCGCCGCATCAAGACTCCGCGCACCATCCGCACCCGCACGGTGCTGGCCAGCGCTCGCTACGCGCCGTATCGCAGGCTGCTGGACGGCACCCCGGTGGCCAACGGACCGTTCGACGTCTACTCGCCACTGAAGTTCCTGGAGGAGAAGTTCTGGCACCGCCACGGGCTGGGGACCTTCGGCGCCATGAAGGCGTACTTCGGCGTGTGGGAGGACGGCTGGGCGGGGGGCCGTCGGTTCCCGCGCCTGGTCAGCTACACGCGGCTCGACCAGCTGCACAAGATCGTCGACCGCGTGGCCACGCGCATCACCAAGGACCAGGCTGGCCTGGACCTGCCGCCCAAGCTCTACAGCCGCGTGAGCTTCGAGCTGACCCCCGCGCAGCGCCGGCTGTACGACGAGCTGCGCGAGGGGTTCGTCGCAGAGCTGGACAGCGGCGCAGAGGTCATGGCACCGCTCGCCATCGTGCGGCTGCTGCGGCTCCAGCAGATCACCTGTGGGTATGTGCCCGCCACGACCGCGGAGATCCCACCCACCGACGCCGGGGTCGCCCACCTGCAGCCAGAGCTGATGACGTTCAGGGCCAAGCTGGAGGACATCCCCGGCGGCAACCCTCGCCTCGACACCCTCCTGGGCATCGTGGAGGACCTGCCCCACCAGGCAATCATCTGGGCGCGCTTCCGCCGGGACATTGACCTGATCTGCGAGGCGCTCACCGCCGCCAAGCGGACGTGGGTGCGCTACGACGGCACCGTGAAGGACAAGGAGCGCGGCGACGCGGTGCGCTCCTTCCAACAGGGGGATGCGGAGTTCTTCGTCGGCAACCCGGCTGCTGCCGGTGAGGGCCTGACGCTCCACGCGGCGCGCACCGTGATCTACTACAACAACAGCTTCAAGCTCACAGAGCGCCTCCAGTCGGAGGACCGGGCCCACCGCATCGGGCAGGTACACCCGGTCCACTACGTCGACCTGGTGGCGCCGGACACAGTCGACGAGCGCATCGTGGCCGCGCTCCAGGCGAAGATGGACGTGGCTGCCCAGGTCACCGGCGACAGCCTGAGGGAGTGGTTGCGATGAGCAGTGGCAGAGTGTTCGTGGTCCAGCAGCAGCACCACTGGTCCGAGGACGAGCAGCGGCTGGTGCCCAAGTTCGACCTCAGCCCGGCCCGGGAGCACGGGGAGCTGGTGTACCTGCTGAGCCCCAGCGCCGGGCCCTGGAACCTGGAGTCGGTGACCCAGGAGATGATGGAGAAGCTGCGAGGCTACGGCGACGCGGACAGCCTGCTGCTGGTGGGCAACCCCTGCCTCATCGGGATCGCGTGTGTGATCGCTGCGGCGGTGAACCGGGGGCGGTGGCGCATGCTGCAGTGGTCGGGCAAGGAGGGCCGCTACCTCGTGGTGTCACCGGACCTTGGCGGGTCGAAAACGGATCCGTCTCGCGGGACGGACCAAAAACTTGGTCCTGAGCGCTCTGGCTGACTTGCCTGATGACACGCGGTGGGGCTATGAGGGAGGGGCGGATTCGTAACGCCGCAGCTTGGGTGGGATGGATGGACGGGGGACGCGGGTCGGGGGACTGGCGCGTCAGGGCAGAAAAGGAGAAGCAGTGTCGGACGAGAGAGCGGCTCACGACTACTCGGCGTATCAGGATCAGCCCACCGGGGCCTCCCTGGCCACGCTCACGCGCATGGTGGCGCTCATGCTCGAGCGGGCGCAGCTCATCGAGGAGCGCAAGCTCGAGCTGAAGAAGGCCGAGGACGACTACCGCGACGTCACCGAGCGCATGCTGCCCGAGGCCATGCGCGAGCTGGGCATCGCGGAGTTCAAGACGGAGGCTGGCCTGCACCTGGTCATCGAGAAGGTGGTCGAGGCAGGCATCTCGAAGGAACGCGCGGAGGCGGCGCACGCCTGGCTCGAGGACAACGGCTACGGAGGCATGATCAAGAACCAGATCACCGCTGACCTAGGCAAGGACTCGGATGAGCTGGCCGACGAGCTGCAGGGGATCCTGGCGGAGAAGGGCGTGAAGCCCAAGATGAAGAAGGACGTACACTGGTCCACCCTGCGCGCCTTCGTACGGCAGATGCTCGAGGACGGGGAGGACCTGCCGCTCGAGCTGTTCGGCGTCTTCCAGAAGCAGGTCGCCAAGCTCAAGTAGAAGATGTGAGCGCCACCTGCTCGCGGCTGAACAGCCGCACAGTGGTGGGGGCCCGCGCTCGGTCGGGGCTGCTGACGCAACGGACCGGCAACAACCACGAGGAGAGACAATGTCAAGCAAGAAGACCGGCAGTGCAGCGCCCAGTGAGGCGCTCGAGACTCGTCCGCAGGAGCAGTCGCTGGAGGTGTACGACTACGGCGAGGATGTTGGCGGCGGGCGCGAGGACCGCGGTCAGGCTGACCGCCTGGTGCCGTTCGTCACCGTGCTCCAGAGCAACAGCCCGCAGGTCACCGGTGAGATGGCGGGCGCCAAGCCGGGTGCGCTCTTCAACACCGCCACCGAGCAGATCTACGACGGCAAGGACGGCATCGAGTTCGTGCCCGCCATGACGCAGCACCTGTTCGTGGAGTGGCGCCCCCGCGACGCGGGCGGCGGGTTCATCGCCACCCACAAGCCAGACAGCGACGTGGTCAGGGCGGCCAAGGCTGCGTCCAAGACCTTCGGTGAGTACTTCACCCCGGAGGGCAACGAGCTGGTCGAGACCTTCTACATCTACGCGGTGCGCGTGGAGGACGGTCAGCCCTACGAGCCCATCGTCATCGGCTGCTCCTCCACCAAGATCCGACCCTACAAGAAGTGGACCAGTCAGTTCGACATGCTGACGGTCCCGGCCCCGGGCGGGCGCAAGCAGGTCCCACCCCTGTGGGCCTACCACAGCCGGCTCACGACCCACAAGGTCGAGAAGCAGGGCAACGTCTGGCACAACGTCGACGTGGCTCCCGCCACCGGCAAGCCGATCACGAGCCTGCTGCCGCCTGGTCACCCCTGCATGGTCGCTGCCAAGGCCGTGCGCGAGGCGGTGATGTCCGGCGCCATGAAGGCCGACCACTCCCGCGAGGAGCAGACCTCCGGCGGTGGAGCGGGTGACCAGGGGGGCTTCACCCACTTCTAGCCGGAGAGGCCGCGAGCGGGCGCCGGGCATCGGCGTCAACACGGTGAATCCCTCCCCTGGGAAGCGAGGCCTCCGAGAGGAGGCCCGCCGTGCCTGCTGCGCCCGCTCGCGGCTACTCCACTCTCCAGGACCCCCATGGAATTCCCCCCACAGCAGGACGCGGCCCTCCGCGACGTGGACCGGTGGTTCAAGCTGCCGGTCGAGGAGGACCAGGTCTACTACCTGGCAGGCTACGCTGGCTCGGGAAAGACGACCCTGGCTCGCTACCTGGCGGAGCAGGTCGACGGGCGCGTGGTCTTCGCCGCCTACACCGGCAAGGCAGCAGCGGTGCTGCGCGCCAAGGGTTGCGCAGGCGCCCAGACGATCCACAGCCTCATCTACCACCCCAAGGAGAAGTCGCGCCAGGGGCTGCTGGCAGTGGAGCAGAAGATGGCGGAGGTGGAGGCGGCGCTGCTCGTTGACCCGACCCCAGCGCTGCGCGCCCAGATGGAGCAGCTGAAGCGCCAGCGCGTGAGTGAGCGCCGCGCGCTGCGCCAGCTGAGCTTCGAGCTGTCGGGCGAGTCGGAACTGGCAGGCGCCGACCTGGTCGTCATCGACGAGTGCTCCATGGTGGACGAGCGCATCGGGCGTGACCTGGAGTCCTTCCGCAAGAAGATCCTGGTGCTGGGCGACCCGGCCCAGCTGCCTCCGGTCATGGGCGGCGGCTACTTCACCAGTCGCCAGCCCAACACCATGCTCACGGAGATTCACCGGCAGGCGGCGGAGAGCCCGATCATACGCATGGCCACCGACGTCCGCGAGGGCCGCGCAGTCGCCATGGGCGACCACGGCTCGGGGTGCCACGTGATCCCCAAGAGCCAGACGCACCAGAACGACTACATGTCAGCGGACCAGATCCTCTGCGGTCGCAACGCCACCCGCCACGCGGTGAACAAGCGGTACCGCCAGCTGGTGGGCAACGTCGACTGGAAGCCGCGGGAGGGCGACCGGCTAGTCTGCCTGCGCAACGACCACAAGGTGGGGCTGCTGAACGGCACCCTCTGGAGGGCAGTGGAGGACGCCACTCAGCCCATCGAGGACCGCCTGTGCCTCACGGTGGAGCCGGAGGAGGGCGGGCCGCAGCTGGAGGTGACGGCCCACGCGTGCCACCTGCGCGGTGACCGCGAGGAGCTGCCCTGGTACGAGCGCAAGGAGGCCCAGGAGTTCGACTACGGCTACGCGCTCACGGTCCACAAGGCGCAGGGCAGCCAGTGGAACGACGTGCTGGTCATCGACGAGAGCGGGGTGTTCCGCGAGAACGCCCGACGATGGCTGTACACCGCGCTCACGCGGGCCGCGGTCCGGGTCACGGTGGTGCGATGAGCGGCTCAGAGGTCATCATGGACCCCAGTTGCTGCGAGCGCTACGAGAGCAAGGTGGCAGCGCTGGAGGAGAAGGTCCTGGCTTTGGAGGCGCAGAACACCACTCTGATGGAGGACCTGGACACCTGCGCCGCCACCCTGGCGCGGGTGCAGGCGGAGCTGGCCCGCGCCCTGGAGGCCAACATGGTGTCCGTGCACCGCGCCAGCCAGATGGCGGTCCGCGCGGAGGCCGCTGAGTCTGCCCTGCAAGATGCCAGGAAGCAGTTGCAGGCTACGAAAGAAAAACCCAGATGAGGTATTGCCTTTTCTCGCAGGTCGAGCCAGACTGATAGTCACGCGTCGGTTTCCGGCGCGACCCAGAAAAGGAGCAACAGACAATGGCGACCAACAAGACCCCGTTCCCCTCCAAGAAGCACGGCGAGATCACCCACGTCACCATCGGAGCGATGACGCTCGGCGCGCTGCTGGACGTCTTCAACGAGATCACCGGCCGCGGGCTCAAGGCGTTCCGCGACAAGGGCATCGCCCAGCAGCGCACCCTCGAGGCGCTGACCGGGTGGCAGGCCGCGCTGCCCGCCAACAACAAGGTCGACGACAAGCCCAAGGCGCCGCGCCTGAAGCTCTACCCGGCCTCCAAGACCGTCCAGGAGCCGCGCCGCGGCAGCCGCCGCGAGGTGGTGCTGGCTCTCATGGGCCGTCGGGGTGGGGCCACCGGCGCCGAGATGATGAAGGCGGCCAAGTGGAACGAGCGCCAGTTCAGCGAGGCGCTCCGCATCCTCAACAACCGGCTGGGCTTCGGCATCAAGGAGGTGGCCGAGGACGACTACCGCCTCATCAGCACCGACGGCGAGACCATCACCTGGAAGCCGACGGAGCCGAAGGCGGAGGACAAGTAGCTGTGGCTGCCCGCATCAACTTGTCCGCCGAGCAGAAGGCGTCCATCGCCCGCGAGTACGCCCGCGCCAAGAGGGGCGGTGCTCGCGGTGCGGTGGCCGCTGCTCACGGGCTGAAGCCCAACACCATCCAGTACTGGGTGAAGAAGGGCCTGCACCGCAAGAGGCCCATGAGCGGTGGTCACAAGCGCGCCCTGTCCGCTGCGCGGAAGGTCCACGCCGCTGACAGGGCCGCGCGGGCTGCTGCCGCCGAGCCCATGACCGACCTCGAGTCGGAGATCACCGAGGCCATCCGGCCCATCGCCCACCGGCTGCTGCGGCGCGAGCTGCAGCGGATCATGGACCAGATCGGAGGTGCGTCGTGAGACTCGTCCGCGTGGCAGAGACGGACTTCCGCAAGAGCGAGGCCACCATGTTCACCGAGCTGATGAAGGCCAGCCCCCACAAGATGAGCGCCACGGACGTCGTGCTGTTCGTCTCCAAGCAGGGGAACCAGCTGGTGTTCGTCTGGGCCCCGGTGGAGGTGAGCGACGACGAGGAGGGGGCCAGCCACCGTCGGGTGCTGGCCAGCCGGCGGCTGCGCATCCAGGGCGGTGGCCGCTGGAACCCGCTCATGCTCCGCAACTACGCGGAGCACGCGGGCGTCGACCTGCAGGGCCTGGCGCGCTTCGAGGAGCACCTGAAGCGGGCCAAGCGAGAGAAGGAGCAGGGATGAGTCGGGCGGCACCCCAACGCGAGGAGAAGAAGAGAGCGCCGAGGGTGCCCCCCTACGAGGTGCTGCCGGTCGAGGACTTCGGCCGGCAGCTCCTCGCGTCAGGAGACCTGGACCCGGTGTACGTCGCGCTGCACCGCATGCGGGAGAGCGAGCACCTGGATGCCGAGCAGCTGCAGCGGTGGCTGGTCGCCTACTGGTGCTGCTACCACGTGGGCGCCAGCTGCTGGCTGAGCCAGCACGCGGGGCGCGGCTTCTGGCAGGCGCTGCTGCTGGCGGCCAGGAACCAGGAGGCCGCGCCCACGGGCGGACGGTGGCCCAGGGCGGCGGAGCGGCGGCACTGGCGTGGCGAGGCGGCGGAGCGCTGCGTGCACGACCTGGCGACGCAGTACCCCAACGGGCCCCAGCACCTGGTGAGCTACATCATCTCCACGTCCGTGTGGCCCATGCCGTTCGCGGAGCTGCGCCAGCGGGTGAAGCGCCACCACCTGTTCGGCGACTGGATCGCCTTCAAGGTGGGCGACATGCTGGACCGCGTCCTGGAGACCCCGGTCGACTTCAGCCGGGCCAGCGTCTTCATGTACAGGGACCCGGCTGAGGCGGCGCTGATGGTGTGGCGCGCCAAGATGCAGCTGCCCGACAGCGCGCGGCCAAAGAACCGCCAGGCGGCGCTCGACGGGGTGGTGGACTATCTACTGGACGTGTTCAAGGATTACAAGGCGCCACCACGGATGGACCGTCCTGTGGGGCTTCAAGAAGTAGAGACGATCCTCTGCTGCTGGAAGTCGCACGTGCGTGGACACTATCCACTGTTCAACGACATTGATGAGATCAGGGAGGGGCTGGAGCCGTGGCTGCCCCACAGCCTGACGGCCCGCCAATTCCTGGCAGCCATGCCGGAGGGCTCCCGGTGACCTGCGGCGTCTACGCAATCGTCTACGCGAGGCGCGGACAACTGTACGTGGGTTCGTCTCGGGCGATAGAGTCGCGCTGGTACATGCACCAGCGCATGTTCCGTCTTGGTCTCCACTGGAACCGCTGGCTCCAGGCCATTCACGATAAGCACGGCGCGGGCGCCCTTCAGTTGATCGTGTTGGAGGAGTGTATTGCGGAGGTGCGGGTCGTAGTGGAGCAGTCCTGGCTGGATTCGCTGCCGGCAGAGCGGTTGCTGAACCTCTCACGTATCGCACGTTGCCCAGAGAGTACTGCAGCGGTGCGCGCGTCACGCTCACGGAATGCGAAGCGCCTGCATGCGGAGGGTCGCTTAGGGCAGGCTGCCTGGAAGACCACCCCAGCCGAGGTGGGGCGTAAGGCCGCAGCGACCCGGAAGCTGCGTGGAACTTCCCGCGCACCCACGTTCGAGTGGACGCCGGAGCGCCGTGCGCGCGTGTCCGCCGCCATGAAGGCCCGCCGGGCCAGGGAGAGAAGAGAGTGAACCGAGATCCGTACCTGCTGTGGGCAGCGCTGCTGTGCTTCGCGCTGGCTGCTGTCATCGCTGTGTGGGTGTTCCCGTGGTGAGGCTGGACGCGGTCGTCGTCGGTGGCGGGCTGTTCGGCGCCACCATCGCCAAGGCGCTCCGGGCCCAGGGTCGCTCGGTCAAGGTGGTCGACGACCGCCGGCCCATGAGCGGGTCGGCACCCAGCGCGTGCCTGATGAAGCCCAGCTGGTTCAGCGGCCTGGGCAAGGGCGTCGCGGACGCCGGCCTCCGGATGCTGTCCGACCTGTACGGACTGCAGGAGATCGAGTTCACCATCAGGCCCGGCGGGTTGCGCTCCAAGGTCTACCGGGTCAACCCGGCGGCGGTGCTCGACCTGGGCGATATGCACGTGCAGGACACCGTGTCCTCCATCCGCTACAGCGACGACAGCGGACCGCACGGCGTGGGACTGGCCCGAGGAGGCTGGCTGGACGCCGACCTGGTCGTCGTCGCGGCCGGCATCTGGTGCCGGGAGCTGATGCAGGTGCCCAACCTGAAGGCGCTGCGCGGCACCGCCTGGCGCTTCCCGGGGGAGTTCCAGCCCACCATCAACGTCTGGGCACCGTACAAGCAGCTGGTCGCCTTCCAGGAGCGGCCCGGCACCATCTGGTGCGGCGACGGCTCGGCGCTGAAGCCCGAGAGCTGGACCACCGAGCGCGAGCACAAGAGCCGGGTGCGGTGCGCCAACTTCGTCGAGCAGCCGGAGGAGCTGGCCCAGCCCATGGTCGGGGACCGGCCCTACGTCCAGGGTGCCAAGCCCTGCCTGCTGGAGGAGCGCGAGTCAGGCATCTGGCTGGCGACGGGCGGCGCCAAGAGCGGCACCATCGCAGCCGGCTGGGCAGCCAGCCGCATCCTGGAGGCCACGTCGTGATCCGGCGGATGCTGGAGCGGGTCTCGTACCGGCTGCGCGTCCGAGTCATCAGGAACCGCGATGGGGTGACTCCATACCTGTCGCGGTTCTACCTACTCGGCGGGCCGCGCAAGGGCCGCTGGAGCCGCTGGCCATTCAACATGATGCTGCACAAGTTCCACACCGGAGACGACGCCGGTGAACTGCACAACCACCCCTGGCAGTGGGCCGTGTCGCTCATCCTGGCTGGCGGCTACTGGGAGGATGTGCGGTTGCCGGACGACACCATCGTCCGGCGCGAGGTCCGGCCGCTGCAGCTCAACCTGATCACCTCGAGGACCTTTCACCGCGTGGACCTGCGGGAGCAGGACTGCTGGACCCTGTTCATCACCGGCCCGAAGGCTGACGACGAGGGGTCGTGGGGCTTCTGGAGCCCGGTCATGGGCTATCTGCCCTGGCAGGAGTTCATCGCGCGGAGGCGCTCGTGATGGCGAAGCTCGAGCCCAGGGACGTGGCCGCCTACCTGCTGGACCGGGCGGACCAGTACGTGGACGGTTCCGGCTGCTGGGTGGCGCTGGCGGACGCCGCGCACAACGTCATGCAGGGGGAGGTGGAGGCGGAGAAGCGCAACGGCAGCTTCGACGCGGAGCTGTACCGTCGAGTGGACGGGATGGCCGGCTCGCCCAGGCCGGTGGTGCCGGAGTCCGGTACTCTCGAGGATGACGAAGACGATGGAGACGATGTGGGGGGTGAGGGGTGACCGACCGCACCGGCCGCACCTGGACCTACGGGGCCGAGCACGAGCTGGCCGACTGGGACCGCACCCGCGGGCTGCCCACCGAGCCACCCGGCTGGGCAGTGGACGAGCGCGACGTCACCATGATGAACTCGGACGGCAGCGCGGTGGACCCCAGGGGGGTGATCAACACCCGGGGCGGCGAGGTCAACACCCCGCCCACGGCCACGCCGGAGGGCCAGGGACTGATGCTGGCGACCTTCCTCCTGATGCACCCGGAGTCGCGGGTGAACCACCGGTCCAACCTGCACATCCACGTGCGGGTGCCGGGCCTGCGCGACGACCTGGACGCGCTGAAGGAGGTCCAGGCCTACTGCGACGCCTTTCTGGAGCGGGCGCTGGCGCTGGTCGAGCCGATACGCCGGCCCACCAGCGACCAGTACGCCAGCAGCGAGGAGTACAACGGAGCGCTGCGCCGCTGGCGCCGTCGCCTGGTCAGCCACCACACGCGGGTGCCCGCCAAGCGGGTCGAGGCTCAGCTCCGCGCGGACACTGTGCAGGAGTTCTTCGAGGCGGAGTGCGTGCGCGACCGACACGGTCGGGTCATGTGGCACGCGCAGCCGCGAGCCGCGGTGAACCTCCGCCAGATGTGGAAGGAGACCAACACCGTCGAGTTCCGGCACTTCCCCGGCACTCTCCAGCCCAGCGAGGTGGTGACCTGCGCCCGGTGGTGCCGGGCGTTCCTGCTGGACGCGCTCAACACTCGGCGGGGACCGGAGGCCATCTTCCACGAGGGGTTCGCCCAGGCGAAGTTCCCGCAGTTCCCCCCCTACGTTCACTGGATGGAGGTGCGCTACCGCGCGACCGTCCTCGACGGCACGGTGCCCCGGGACGTGGTGCGGGGGAACCTGGAGCGCATACGGGAGGGGACGTTCCAGCCATGAGGATCCTGGTGCTCTGCCACGGCAACTACATGCGCAGCCCGGCCGCTGCCGCGGTGCTCCGCTCCCTGGGCTACGAGCACGTCACCAGCGCTGGCTTCCACCCACGCGCCAAGGTCGCCGCTGGCCGCATGCGCCGCGCAATGGCTGCGCGAGGCTACGACCTGGACAGCCACGTGCCGCAGCAGGTCACCCGCGAGATGCTGCTGAGGCACGACCTCATCCTGTACATGGACCGCGGCAACGAGAAGCGCCTGCGCGCCATGTGCGACGGGCACCTGCCCAGCACCGCCGTCTGCCTGGGCGCCTACGTCAGCCAGCCGCGCATCCCGGATCCCGCCTTCATCCCGAGCAGCGAGCAGGACCGCTTCGAGCAGGTGGTCGACCTGATCATCGCGGCGTGCCGAGGGCTACTGGCCACAGACCTGGAGAACAGAAACAAGTGATCATCAACATCCGAGGAACGTCGGGCACTGGGAAGAGCACGCTCGTGCGCGAGGTCATGAGGCGGTACGAGGACAAGAGCGTCGTCACACAGACCGGCCGCAAGCGCCCTGTGGGCTACCTGCTGCGCCGTCAGGCAGGCTACCCCGGCAGTCAGCCCGCAGGACTGTTCGTGGCTGGCCACTACGAGACTGCGTGCGGTGGCTGCGACACGCTGCCCAGCTACGAGGTGGTGGACAAGCTGGTCCGCGAGTACCATGGCCAGGGGCACCACGTCCTCTTCGAGGGTCTGCTCCTCTCCGGCGACGCCAAGTGGTGCGGCGCCATGCACCGCGATGGACTGCCGCTGCTGGTGGTGGCGCTGGACGTGCCCATCGCCATCTGCGTGGCCTCCATCGAGGAGCGGCGCAGGGCCCGGGGGGATGGACGCCCGCTGAACCCAAGCAACACCATCGCCAAGGTGAAGGCCACCCAGCTGTCCATGGGTCGCCTCCAGCGGGAGGGCGTCCAGGCCGAGTGGCACGGGCGGGAGTCCGCGCTGCGCCGGGTGCTCGAGGCCCTGGGGTGGGGGACGGCGTGATCACCCGCCAGGTCGAGGAGGGCATCGCGGAGTTCTTCCAGACCGCCGTGGAGCGGGAGAAGATCCGCCTCGCCCGGCTGGCTGGGCTGCCGGGACCCTGGACCGGGGACCGGGCCATGTCGACCTGGTTCTTCTGCAACGTCCGTCGCGAGGACGACCGCACCACGCAGTGGATCGCGGAGCACGTCCGGAAGCCACTGGTGGAGCGGGGCAGCGGCCCGGAGCTGATCACTGGCATGGCTGCCTGCCGCTGGATCAACCGCGTCGAGACGCTCGAGCGGCTGCGCTCCATGCTGGCGGAGGGCCGCTGGGACAGCGAGGAGGTCCGCACCCGGCTGCGCGATGTCAGCCCGCTGGTGGGTGGCGCCTACCTGGTGAAGACGCCGGACGGCATGAACAAGCTCGAGGGGGTCATCTGGTGCGTGGAGGCGCTGCGACAGCGCGCGCAGCTGATGTGGATGCACGGGTGGCGCTCGCTGGCAGCTGCCCACGCCGACCTGATGCAGTGCCCGTTCCTCGGCCAGTTCATGGCGTACGAGGTGGTGAGCGACCTGCGGTGGACTCCGCTGCTGTCCATGGCCACGGACATCAACAGCTGGGCCGCCGCCGGGCCCGGCTGCGCCCGCGGCCTGAGCTGGGTGTTCCACGGCAGGCCGGACCAGTACCGCTACACCAGCGAGCGCGACCAGCGGAAGATGACCCTGCTGATGCATCGGCTGCTGCAGGAGAGCAGGAGCGTGGTCCGGTGGCCCAGTGGCTGGGAGCGCTGGGAGATGCGCGAGGTGGAGCACTGGGCCTGTGAGTACGACAAGTGGTGCCGAGCTACCCACTTGTCGCAGCCGCTGAAGCGGCGCTACGCTGGAAGACGGTCCGCCTAGCAGCGGACGAGACGAGAAGCAAGGGGGGCTGATGCAGACGATCCTGGCACGCAACGTAAACCAGGCACTCACGATTGCACTGCGGGTTGCAAGAGACGAGAGCCTCATGAAGCGGCGCGACAGCCGCAACGGTCCCGTGGTGCAGTTCCACAGTCCGGTGGGCACGTCCTACTCCGACCCGGAGGAGCGGGTGCTGACCTGGGCGTGGCGCGACGCCAACCCGTTCTTCCACCTGCTGGAGAGCGTGTGGATGCTGGCGGGTCGAGCCGACGTGGCCTTCCCCGCTCGCTACGTGGAGCGCATGCGCACCTACAGCGACGACGGCGAGGTGCTCCACGGGGCCTACGGCCGGCGGTGGCGCGACTGGTTCCCCACCATCATGGGGGCCGGTCCGCTGGACCAGGTGCGCGAGGTCATCGCGGGTCTGCGGCAGGACCCCAACTGCCGCCGCCAGGTCATCCAGATGTGGGACCCGGAGACCGACCTGGGCTACCGGGGCGCTGACGCTCCCTGCAACCTGACCGCCACGGTTCAGGTGAGCCCCTCGGGTCACGTCGACATGACGGTGTTCTGCCGCTCCAACGACGTCATCTGGGGCGCCTACGGGGCCAACGCGGTCCACTTCTCCATGCTCCAGGAGTATGTGGCCGCGGGCGTCGGCAGGCCCGTCGGTGAGCTGACCCAGGTGAGCGTGAACTGGCACGCCTACCTGGCTGTGCTCGACAAGATGCCCAGTCGGCAGGAGCTGGCCATCCCACAGCTGCTGAGCAAGCCCTACTCGGGCTGCGCTGGCTGCCCCTACGTGACGGGCGCCGTGAAACCCTACCCGCTGTTCCCGGAGAGCGCGGACCTGGACCGATTCGACCGGAGCCTGCGCCAGCTGCTCGACGAGGGCCCGCACCGGAAGTTCGAGGACCCCTGGGTCCGGGACGTGGCCGCGCCCATGGCCCTCGCCCACGAGGCCTGGGTGAGCAACCGGGGTGAGGAGGGCCACCGCAGGGCCAGCGAGGAGATGCACGGGTGTGCCGCCACCGACTGGTACCGAGCCGGCACGGAGTGGCTGGACCGGCGCATGACTGCCTGGGAGCGCGCCCGGGACGACGGGCCGCACGCGGTCAACCCGGAGGTGAACTGATGCTCCGGGTCGGTGTGGACATGGACGGGATCATCGTGGACATCCAGCGCGAGTTCTGCCAGCGCTTCAACGAGATGGCCCCTCCCGAGGCACGCATCGGTCCCGCGGACCTGCGGCACTGGCACTTCGAGGACTGCGTGCCGCCCGGCTGGCGCGAGGCAGCCACCAAGATGGTGCGCAGCGAGCTGCTCGACATGGAGTTCTTCTGGACCGAGCTGCCCCTGCTGAGTGCACGGATCCCCGAGTACCTGCAGCAGTGGAACTCTGCATGCGAGCTGCACCTCGTGTCTGCACCCTGGGGCACGGTGTCCGCCTCGGCGAAGACCAAGTGGGTGCGGCGCCACCTGCCGTTCCTGCACGCGGACCAGCTGAACCTGGTACCGCGGAAGCACCTCGTGAAGCTCGACCTGCTGGTCGACGACAAGGCGTCCACGCTGCGCAGCTACCGCAAGCACTGGCCGGAGGCCCGCCTGGCCTCCGTGCGCTACCCGTACCACGACGACCCGAAGGACCCGGTGCCGCCCGGCACGCTCCTGGCGGACAGCTACCTGGAGCCGGACCGCGCGTGGGACCAGCTCCACGAGTGGGTGATGGAGATGATCTATGAGCAGTAGCAAGTGGGACGACAAGCACATCGCCTACCTCCGCGCCGTCGTAGAGCAGGACGTGGAGACGGTGCGCGCCAAGGAGGCCGTGTACCACGGCGCCTGGAAGCGGCACGGAGGTGCGGGCGTGTTCTACCAGGGCCTGGTCCGCAAGTGGGACCGCATCGTCGCCATGCTCGAGCAGCACCACATGGACGTGTTCGCGGCCTGTGAGGCAGACGGCGCGGAGGAGGGTTTCCTCGACCAGATCGACGACCTGCGCTGCTACCTGCTGCTGGTGAAGGCCGAGGTGATGGCCCGGCGGGCGCAGCGAGACGCCACCGAGCATGAGATCATGGGGGTAGCCGGCAGGCCACCCGGCGTGCCGATGCCGCTGCCGCCACCCCCGCCCACGCCGTGCCCGCACGGCTTCCAGTACGCGGCCGACTGCATGACCTGCACAAGGGACCACTGAGCCCATGGCCACCAAGCAGAAGGCCAAGGCGGCCAGCCGCCCGGGGCGCCCCCTGCAGATGCCGCTGCCGGGGCTGCTGCCCGATGCACCCTGGCGCCCAGCACCCATCAGCTCGCTGCCCAGCTCCTGGGCCGACGCCCCGCGGGTGAGCATAGACATCGAGACCTGCGACCCGCAGCTCAGCGACATGGGCCCCGGAGTGCGGCGCGGGGGCTTCATCTGCGGCGTCGCGTTCTGCGTGGAGGGTGAGCAGCCGCGCTACCTGCCCATCCGCCACGAGGGCGGCGACAACCTGGACGCCGACGGAGTCCTGGGCTACCTGGCCGAGCAGGCCAGGGTGTTTCGCGGGGAGCTGGTCGTCCACAGCGCCGACTACGAGCTGGACTACCTGGCAGAGGAGGGGGTGGACTTCCTGACGGGTCCCTGCCGCGTGGCGGACATCGCCACGCTCGACGCGCTCATCGACGAGCACCAGGACGCCTACAAGCTCGACGCCATCCTCGCGCGTCGAGACCTGCCTCTGAAGGACGAGTCGCTGCTGCGCGCCGCCGCCAGCCACTACGGGGTGGACCCGAAGGCGGGGCTGTGGCGGCTGCCCGCTCGCTACGTGGGCGCCTACGCCGAGCGCGACGCTGTCGGGCCGCTGGAGATCTACGCGCAGCAGCGGGAGGAGGTGCGCATCCAGGACTTGGACGCCGCTTGGCGACTGGAGCAGGACGTGGCCAAGGTGCTGGTCAAGATGACCCGCCGCGGCGTGCGCATCAACCAGACCAAGCTCCAGCAGATCTACGACTGGACGCTCACGGAGGAGCGTGACTGCTGGGCCCGCGTGAAGCACAAGACCGGCATCCAGGTTGCCGTCGGCGACGCCAAGAAGGCCACGGTGCTGGAGCAGGTGCTGCTGTCCATCGGGGTGAAGGTCCCGCGCACTGACCAGAACAAGCCCAACATCGACAAACACGTGCTCGGCGCCATCGACCACCCGGTGGCCGCCGCCATCCGGCGTGCTCGGGACGTCTCCAACCTGCGCACTACGTTCTGCGAGAGTCGCATGGCCTACATGGTCCGCGGCCGCATCCACCCGACATTCAACCCGATCCGGCGTGAGGACGAGGACGGCAACCTGAAGGGCACCCGCTCGTTCCGGCTCAGCGCCAACCACCCTGGCGTCCAGCAGGAGCCCGCCCGCGACGACGAGCTGGGGCCCATGTGGCGCAGCATCTATGTGCCGGAGCCGGGCGAGGTCTGGTGCTCGCTGGACTACAGCCAGCAGGAGCCGCGCCTCACCGTCCACTACGCCGACCTGCTGGAGCTGCCCAAGGCGGCCATAGCGGCCAAGCGCTACCGCGAGGACCCCAGCACCGACTTCCACCAGATGATGGCGGACCTCACCGGGCTGCCCCGCAAGTACGCCAAGAACATCTTCCTCGGCCTGGTGTACGGCATGGGCGGGGCCAAGCTGTGCCGGAGCCTGGGCCTGCCCACGCAGCGCGTCCAGCGCAAGGGTCGGTGGGTGGTGGTGGCCGGTCCCGAGGGACAGGAGATCCTGAACCAGTTCGACGCGGAGGTCCCGTGGGCCCGCGAGCTGAGCCGGCGCTGCTCCCGTCGCGCGGAGAAGGCAGGGCAGATCCGGCTGCTGCTGGGACACGTGTGCCACTTCCCGCGCGACGACGCGGGGAACTTCGACTGGACACACAAGGCGCTCAACCGCCTCATCCAGGGCAGCTCCGCCGAGCAGACCAAGAGGGCGATGGTGGAGGCCGACCGTGCCGGCTACCCGCTGCAGCTGCAGGTCCACGACGAGCTGGACCTCAGCCTGTCATCACCAGACCAGGCGCACGGCCTGGCCGACATCATGAGGAACTGCGTGCCGCTGCGCGTCCCCAGCAAGGTCGACATCGAGGTCGGCCCGAGCTGGGGTGAGGCGCAGAAGCT
>Ga0209322_10000045_pt1 | contig 54529 bp, 53 predicted proteins | sample Rifsed19ft1_FD_184013 | JGI IMG/M metagenome (GOLD analysis project Ga0209322, IMG submission 184013) | Soil microbial communities from Rifle, Colorado, USA - sediment 19ft 1 (version 2) | ecosystem: Environmental > Terrestrial > Deep subsurface > Rock core/Sediment | place: Rifle, Colorado... | reverse complement strand
TAACCGACCAGAATTTAGCTGGAATTTTTCAAACATTAATTGCTGCTGTACCAATCAATCTAATTTTTTATTTGGTGATGATAATAGCATTCATACTTTTTATTATCACTTCAAAACTTAATTTAAAACTGAATGGCTGGTTGTTTATTTCTACTGTGTTGATCCTTATTTCTTTACCATTCGAGCTTTATCTTATGCTTATTGATTACAAATTAGTAATGATGGTTTTCAATGGAAACTTTGAATCCGAAGAAGTTTTGAGCTTAGTTATTAAACGATTTACTGTTTTGAGCAGCTTCGCGATAGTTGAAATTTTATCCTACTTTGCTGTTATCTATTTATTTTTATTTCAACCTCTTAAAGGTTCAAATAGGAAGTTAGTTGAATGAAAATAAAAGAAAAAGAGTTTGAGGAAATCGTGCAAGAACTTAAATCAATTGCTGACCAGCTTGGTGCTGAAGTACGATTCGAAAAAGGTGATTTCAAAGGCGGATATTGTATTTTAAAAGATAGTAAAGTAATCGTGATAAATAAGATGACAAACCTGCAGCGAAAGGTTTTAGTTTTATCTATGGCGCTAAAAGAATTAGGAGTTGATAAAATTTACTTAACTCCGAGAATGAGGGAAATCATAGAAGAAATGTCGGAATCAAAATGAAGTTATTAATAATAAACGGACCAAACTTAAATATTCTCGGTAAACGGGAAAGTAAGATCTATGGAAATCTTACTTTGATAAAAATTAATTCATGTATTCAGAAGGAATTTCCCAAAGACAATTTTATTTTCTTTCAATCGAACATAGAAGGAGAAATTGTAAACCAAATCCAAAATGCAAATAATAAATTTGAGGGCATAATTATAAATCCAGGTGGTTATGCTCATACTTCGGTTGCTATTCGTGATGCTTTAGCAGATTCTAAATTGCCAAAAATTGAAGTTCATTTATCAAACCTTAGTAGTCGTGAAAATTTCAGACAAGTTTTGCTAACTGCCTCTGCTTGTAATGGTTATATCTCAGGATTTAAAGAGAATAGTTACACTGCTGGTGTCTATTTACTTCATAAAATTGTTAATAAAAAGAAGAGGATAACTTGATTAAAGCTGTAGTATTTGATTTGGATAACACTTTAGTCGATTTCATGAAAATGAAAAGACGAGCAATTGAAGAAGCTATTCCTGCTATGATTGATGCGGGACTTGATATAACACCTGAATTTGCCAATAAAATTATAGATGAAATTTACAAAGAGCAGGGAATAGAATATCAGCAAGTGTTCGACGAATTTTTAAGAAGGGTTCTTCACAAAGTAAATTATAAAATTCTTTCAGCGGGTATAGTTGCCTACAGAAGAGCACGAGAAGCGGCGCTTAAACCTTATCCACATGTATATCCTACTTTAAATAAGTTATCGAAGATGGGAATTAAAATGGGAATTCTGTCAGATGCTCCGGTAAAAGAAGCATGGTTAAGATTAGCTTATCTAAATTTTCATCATATTTTTGATGAGGTTGTTACATTTGAAGACACAGGAGAAAGAAAACCAAGCCCGCTGCCGTTTAATGCCATTCTAAAAAAGCTTCGAGTGAAACCGTTAGAAGCACTTATGGTTGGTGATTGGGTTGAAAGAGATATCGTAGGGGCAGCAAATGTGGGAATGAAAACTGCCTTTGCAAGATATGGCGATACGTTTAACACCGAACATCATAATGCTGATTATGACTTAAAGGATATTCGGGAATTGGAAGACATTATCATTAAAGAAAATAGATTATAATACTTAGTTAAAGTTACTGGTTAAAAAATAGTTATATGTTGCTTTTGCAAAGGTAAATCTTTATTTTTCTTTAAGATAAATATTAGCTCTAATGAAAGACTTATCAATTAAAAAATTGTATTACTCCATCAGCGAAGTAAGTAAAATTACTGATGTTGAGCAGTATGTTCTGAGGTACTGGGAAACAGAATTTGAACAGCTTAAACCTCAAAAAAATCGAGCAGGTAATAGAATCTATACCAATAAAGATATTCAAACAATACTGCTGATTAAAAATCTTTTAAGAGAAAAAAAATATACGATCGAAGGTGCTAAGAATATCATTGCAACAATTGCTCCGGTTGAAGAATCCGCTCAGGAAGAAATTGATTTTGGAAGCAATGATAAAAACGCAAACAAGTTATCAAGCAAAAAGGAAAAACCGTCTCTCAAAAAAGATTTAGAAGAAATAAAAAACGTTCTGGAAAATATTAAATCATATTTAACATAACGGAACGTAGCGCAGCCCGGTAGCGTACCTGAATGGGGTTCAGGTGGTCGCGGGTTCAAATCCCGCCGTTCCGACTATGAGGGTACATTAAGTACCTTTTTTATTTTTATACCTGCCGATATTTTTCTTACATTATTTATATTTATTCATGTTTTATTTTCCATTTATATTTAATGATTATTAAACCCGATAAACCAAAATGTCACTGTGGAATCTTTGGAATTTTTGGTTCCCAGCATGCTTCACTTCAAACTTATTATGGATTACATGCTTTGCAGCATAGGGGACAGGAGGCAGCAGGAATTGTAAGCAAAAGTTTCAGCGCCAAAGGTAACTCTGTTTTCAATATCCATAAAGGAGTCGGACTTGTAACTGAAGTATTTGAGGATAAATCTATATTTCACTCATTGTTACCTGGCAAGTCTGCTATCGGTCATAATAGATACTCGACTACCGGTGCATCGAAATCAAGAAAGAACATTCAGCCATTTGTGGTTAATTATCGGTTGGGAAATATGGCAGTCGCGCACAACGGTAATCTAACTAATGCTAAGCAGTTAAGGGAAGAACTCGTGAATGATGGTGCAATCTTTCAAACAACAAGTGATAGTGAAGTCATTCTGCATCTCATCGCTCGAAGTAAATTAACTAATCAAATTGATCAAATTAAAGAAGCTCTGTCAAAGGTTGAAGGTGCTTATTCATTAGTTATTCTAACCGATGATAAGCTAATCGCTACGCGTGATCCTTTTGGATTTAGACCTCTTGCCCTGGGAAAATTGCATAATGCATTTGTCTTTGCTTCAGAAACATGTTCTTTTGATTTGATATCAGCAAGCTTTATTCGAGAAGTTGATCCAGGTGAGCTCGTGGTAATAAATGATTCGACTCTTAGCAATGGATTTCCAGAATCTTATAAAATTAACAACCTCAAATTTCCCCAGAAGCATTGCATATTTGAATTTATATATTTTTCCCGTCCAGATAGCTTTATATTCGGGCATAATGTTGATAAGATGAGAAGAAGATTAGGCAAAGTTCTTGCAAGGAAACATCCGGTTAGTGACCGCGATGGTGAAAAAGTGATTGTGATAAGTGTGCCCGATAGTTCTAATACGATGGCGCTTGGTTATCAAACCGAGCTCGAAAAGCTAAACATTAATTCTAAATTGGAAATAGGACTTATCAGAAGCCATTACATTGGTAGGACTTTTATTCTTCCCGGACAAGAAAAAAGAGAGATGGGCGTTAGAATTAAGTTCAATACTGTTAAAGGAGTACTTCAAGGAAGGACAGTTGTTTTAATAGATGATTCAATTGTTAGGGGAACAACATCGAAACAATTAGTCAAGTTAATTAGAGAAGCAAATCCTAAAGAAATACATTTGCGGATTTCTTCTCCGCCAATTACTCATCCTTGTTATTATGGAATGGATTTTCCTAGTAAAGAAGAATTAATTGCCAATCGTTTTAATGTTGATATTAATTCAATTAAAAATTACTTGGAGGTTGATAGTTTAGAATATCTTACAATAGACGAAATGTTGGAAGCAGTTTCCGAAGCGAATGCTGAGAATTTTTGCACAGCGTGTTTTTCCGGAAAATATCCTTCCAAAATTGACCCAACTCTCACCAAGGAAATGTATGAAATTTAGCTCTATTCTATTTGTATCCCTTTCATTCTTACTTATTTCTATTACCAGCGCACAACAAATAAAATATTTTATTAAATACAAAGATTTTGTAAGTAAATCTGAGGTGCATGATAGGATTAACACCAAGAGGATTCTTTCTACAAATAAAAATTCTCTTTTAAAAACTGAAAACATTTCTGTAGATTATTTAGCTAAAGGAATTGCAAAAGATTCGGACGAACTATCAAGAATTATCAAGGTAACTTTTAGTTCTGGACAGCAAGCGGAAAATTTTCTTTCCAACGCGACTGATGATCCTTTTATTGAATACATTCAGAGAAGTAATGTTTATAAGATTGATTACACGCCCAATGATAGCTTGATTTCAGAGCAATGGGCTTTGAATAAAATCCAAGCTTTTGATGCATGGAATATTACTTTAGGCGAAGATACCGTCTTAATTGGAATAATTGATACAGGAATTGACTTTAATCATTTCGATTTAAGTTCACGGATTTATTTTAATCCTCTAGAAAATGGTACAGATGCTTTTGGTAGTAATAAAAGAACTAACAACATTGATGACGATGGCAACGGCTTCATTGATGATTACATGGGCTGGGATTTTACTGATCGTGTTGGTTTTCCTTTTGATTCCACCGGTGGCGACTATTTAGATTGGGATAATAATCCGAAAGATGAGCAAGGTCATGGTACTTACATTGCCGGTATAGCATGTGCAAGTATCAACAATATTCACGGCATCGCTGGTACTGCCCCTGGTACAAGACTAATAAATATTCGTGCGTTCGATCCGAATGGATATGGTGAAGAAGACGATGTAGCCGCTGCAATTTTGTATGCCGTACAAATGGGAGCCAAAGTAATCAACATGAGCTTTGGTGATGATGCTTTTTCGTTTGTACTTAGAGATATTATCCGATATGCTTATTCGAGAGGTGTTGTTTTAATTGCAAGTGCGGGAAATTCTGGATCAAGCAGTCCGCATTATCCATCGGGTTACTCGGAGGTTATTTGTGTCGGCAATTCTACTTCCGATGATTTTGTTGCAGGCAGTTCAAATTTTGGATCAACGATTGACTTAGTTGCACCGGGATCTTTAATTATGACCACAGCAAAAGATAATAATTACGCAGTAATAAGCGGTACATCTGCCTCTGCTCCTTTCGTGTCAGGAGCTGCAGCAATGATTCTATCACTCGAAAATTTTTCTAATGAAGAGATTAAACAAATCTTAAAATCAACGACTGACGACATTAGTACTCAGGGCTGGGATTTAAAGAGTGGAGCAGGAAGACTCAATTTATTTAAAGCATTAAGCGTTATTGCTCCTTCAAAAATAAAAATTAATAATCCAACACAAGACTACGCCACATTAGCAAATACTTTAGAAATTTATGCAACTGCCTTGTCGCCATATTTTACAAAGTATGAGCTTTATTATGGTGTCGGATTAAATCCAAACAACTGGACATCATTAATTCAAGATGGTTTATATCAATTCAGTGACCAAAATATTTATTCGTTAAACATATCATCTTTTGCTGATACCGTTTATAATTTGAGATTGGTAGTTTATCTTAACAATGGAAGAACGTTAGAAGAAAGAGTAAATTTTTATGTTGATAGATCTGCTCCAATAGGGGACTTAATTTCTGAACAACCAATAACTGCATTTTACGGTAACAGAACTACCTTTCTCGCTGCCGTATTCACCAATGAACCATCTATCGTTCGAATGTTTTATAGAAAGCAAGGGGAACCGAATTTCAACTTTGTAACTTTAGATGGTTTTGCTTCCAACAATCAGTTTGTAAAGGAGCTTCACTATGGATTTATTCCTCATCATTTGGTCGAACAGAATACTGTATATCAAATTTATTTTCAGTTAGAAAATCTTGTTGGTTTAAAAAGTATAATAATTCGAAATAATGATTCGCTTTTTAATGTGACAACAGATTTCAATGCTTTAATAAGCCCAGAAATTGAACTTCCTTATTCACTCAGTAAAGGATCAATATTTAAAAATCCGACTAACTTTATATCGAAAGACTCAACTGAAGTTTTATTCAGTGAGTTTTATCCAAGTCAAGATTTATATTACAGTTTATATAAGCTTGTTGGAAATAATTTTATCAAGGTTGATTCCATCAAAAATAAATTGCCACGAGCTGTTGGCGATTTTAATTATAATGGCAAAATAGATCTGCTAAGCTCTCTTCAACGAAATGGTTATATTGATGAACAAACTGATAGCGTATCTTTCTCTTTCACCAATAAATTCTCGGATTCAACTGGAACTTTTTGGCCTGCTTTGGCTCAAGATATAGATTCAGATGGAACTATTGAAATTTTAGCTGTAGACAGTGATACATCTATGACCGTTTGGAAAGTTAGTTCAGACCTTGCATTAAATAATCCTTTCAAGTTATCTAACTTCACTCCCAAAGGATTCGGAGGAAACGTTATTGATGCACCGCATTCAGTAATTACAGATACTGATAACGATGGTAAAAATGAAATTTGGATGGTTGATCGTGATGGCGATATTTTTTCTTATGAAATTCAAAGCCCGAATATTTATTTAAAGGACAAAGTATTTTCAACAGAGTTTTTAGGTTCCTCGGCTTTACTAGATGCTGGGGATTATAATGGTGATGGCTTCCAGGATATCGCTGTTCTGATTCACTCAATCGATGAACTTGATATAGCTCCATTTTATCGGCTTTTAATTTTTACATTCGCTAATGATTCTTTTTCTATTATTTATGATCAAGCATTTATTGATGCTTCAATTGAATTCAATAGTTCGTTCAGATCTGCTGAAAGCAGCATTAGGTTTGCAGATCTTGATTTAGATGGAAAACAGGAACTAATCGTTTTTGTTTTTCCTTATTCATACATTTTTAAGTTAATTACATCTCAGAATTATGTTTTGTCTTATAAAGAAAATGTGAACTCAAGCAGTATATATGTTGGTGACTTAAATCGCAATGGTGTTAAGGAAGTTGCATTCCCAACTAATGAAGGAATAAAATTTTATGAGTTTACTTTTTCAAACAAACCAAATACACCGTATGATTTGACAGGTTATAGCAAGGATTCTTCCAACATTTATTTGAGATGGATCGGTCTAGGAAATAAGTTTTATATTTATCGTGGAGATACAGAAGCAAATTTAATTTTACTTGATTCGACCACTAATACACAGTACACCGACTTGTCCGTATCACTTAATAAAAATTATTTTTACGCGGTCAAATCCTATGATGCTTCAAAACCAGATCCGATTTCAAACTTTAGTCTGATAATTAAAGTTTATTCACATATACCTGCTATGATTCAGTCAATTACTTCGACAACAGCAAAAAGCTTATCTGTTACATTCACGGAAAGAATTAGTAACACGATTGATAATCTTAGCTCTTTTACGCTAGTTGACTTGGGAATACCGAATTCAATTTCTCCTCAGAATCAAAAATCATTGCTTCTTACTTTTAATCAAAATCTTCCGGTGGGTAATAATTCTTTAGTCATAAAAGACATTCATGATTATTATGGCTCGCCAATAAAAACTGATACGGTTACTTTCAAAGTTGATACTACCATAATTCAGCAGGAACAATTTTTTATTACGTCGCATCAGCTAATTAATCCTTATAAAGTAAAAGTCACCTTTAATCTCGAAATTGATGAGAGTGCAGCTCAAAATTCTGCCAATTATATTTTTGATCCTTCGATAAATATCACATCAATCTGGGTTGACCAAAGTGATACGAAGAGTATTTATTTAAGCTGGGATAAGCAGAAACCCGTTGGTTCAGTCGGCAAAGAGTATGTATTAAAAATAAGTAATTTAAAATCTTCAAGTCAAACAGGGAGTGTCCAGATTGCTTCGGGTGCAGGAAGTTACTTAGTATTGGTAGGCTTTGCATTGGATTTATCTGATGTTTATGTTTATCCACAGCCGGCAAAAATTCAAAATGGTTTAGGTAAAATCACTTTTGCAAATCTCCCAAGCAAAGCAAAAATATTAATTATGAATTTACAGGGAAAACAAATTGCAGCAATCGAGGAGAATAATGGCGATGGGGGAGTAGAGTTTATTCTTAAAGATCAAAATGGTGATGCATTGAATTCCGGTGTTTATTTTTTTCGGATTGTAAGATTAGATAACACCGGAAATGAAGTTGAAGAAAAAATCGGTAAGTTTGCGATAATTCGGTGATTGAAAAAAATCAAATATTAACCATTTCAAATGCACTGAGCTTTTTAAGACTGCTGCTTGTCTTCCCTGTGTGGTTCAGTTTAAACAACTTTCAGAATGAAACTTACCGCATCCTCACCTTCATCTTATGCATAGTGGCAGCTATAACGGATTATCTTGATGGTTATGTTGCAAGAAAAAGAAATGAAATTACCGAAGTAGGTAAAATAATTGATCCGCTTGCAGATAAAATTTTAGTAGCTGTTCTTACCATCAAATTATATCTCATTGGAGAATTAAGCAGCTATTTCCTTCTTATTATTTTACTGAGAGATATAATTATTTTTGTTGGGGGAATTGTAATTTCTTTGAAGTTAAAAAAAGTTCTTTCATCAAATTTACTTGGCAAAATTACAGTTACTGCCATAGGTTTTGTTTTTCTCATGGTAATTGTAGGATTGAGTAAACAGCATATAATTTTCATCGCTATTTATGACAGCAGCATTTTTCTTATTTATGCTTCATTATTAGGATATATAATTCGTGCTTCAGAATTTTTAAAAAAGAATAAGCAGAATGAGCATATTCAATAGTCTTAGAGAGCGACTTTCAAAGACACGAAATAATCTTGTCAATCGAATTAAAGAAACTATTTCGGGCAAAGCAAATTTAGACTCAGATACTCTTGAACAGTTAGAAGAAATATTAATTTCCTCAGATGTTGGAATTGATTTATCCAACAAAATAATCGAAAACGTTCGTGCAGAAATGCTTAGTGCAAAAGATAAAACGAATGAAAATGTAATTTTTGATGTTTTAAAATCTGAATTAAAAAAAATTTTTGACAGTAGCTCGCCTGTAAAACCGAATAAATCAAATAATGAAAAAAAACCTTATGTAATCTTGGTTTTAGGAGTAAATGGGGCAGGGAAGACCACAACAATTGGTAAACTTGCGTATAGTTACAAGCAACTGGGTAAAAAAGTGCTGATCGCAGCATCTGATACATTTAGAGCTGCTGCCAGTGAGCAATTAGAGATTTGGTCCGAGCGGGCAAAAGCAGATATCTTGATTAAAGAAAATTCAATAGATCCCTCTGCGGTAGCTTTCGAAGCGATTGAAAGGGCTACTAAAGAAAATTATGATGTTTTATTAATTGATACTGCGGGTAGACTTCACAATAAAACTTATCTCATGGACGAACTGAGCAAACTTAATCGAATCATTTCAAAAAAACTTGATCGTGCTCCCGATGAAACATTGCTTGTACTTGATGGGAACTCTGGCCAAAATGCTTTAGTACAAGCAGATGAGTTCTCTAAGACGGCATTCATAACAGGATTAGTTATTACAAAGCTTGATGGAACAGCTAAAGGTGGAATAGTTTTTCAAATATGTGAGAAGAATAAAATTCCTGTTAAATATATCGGTGTTGGTGAAGGTATAAATGATCTTCAATCATTTAATGCTGAGGAATTTATTTCAGCACTTGTTGATGTTAATTGAGATTAAAAAATGTTTATGAAAAAACCCCGACATAGAGTTTTTGACTACACACCGAGATTTTACAAACCGGAGTTAGATGAGAAAGAACGAATAAAAAGAAAATTGGGATTCTCATCTCAACGTAAAAAGTTTCAGCGAAAGAAAGGTTCGATAATTTGGGTAATACTGATCTTAATAGTTATTTATATATATCTTAAACTTATAGGTTCAGTTTAACTTAGGGTACTATCAAGTTTACATAATATATATTATCGGACAGATTTAATATTTAAACACTTCTTAGTATCGCAATTTGATTCAATAATATTCTACTTGTATTTGAAAAAACCTTCTCCGGTCTTTCTTCCTAATTTTCTTGCGGCTACCATTTTCTTTAATAATGGACATGGGCGATATTTCGAATCATTAAAACCATTATAAAGAACCTCCATAATTGCAAGACATACATCTAAACCGATAAAGTCAGCTAGGGTCAATGGTCCCATTGGATGATTCATCCCAAGTTTCATCACAGTATCTATATCCTCAGCACTTGCTACTCCTTCCATCAAAGTATATATCGCTTCATTTATCATTGGCATTAGTATTCGGTTTGATACAAAACCCGGATAATCATGAACCTCAACTGGAACTTTATCAATTTTTAGCGATAATTCTTTTATAACATTAAATGTTGAATCGCTTGTTGAATATCCTCGTATGATTTCTACAAGTTTCATCATTGGTACTGGATTCATGAAATGCATGCCGATAAACTTCTCAGGTCTTGATGCTGACGCTAATTCGGTTATTGAAATGGATGATGTATTGCTTGCAAAAATTGATTCTTGTTTAATTATAGTTTGTAACTTTTTAAAAAGTAATAATTTGTCTTCTTTATTTTCGTAAATGGCTTCGATAACTAAATCAGTATCTGTTGGAGTATTTTCCAAACCAACCGTGGGTGATATTCTTGATAGAGTATCGCTTTTCGCCCTTTCATCAATCAATTGTTTTTTAAGCTGACGATCTAAATTTCCTTCAATCGTTTTGATTGATTTCTGAATAAGCTCCTCAGACATATCAACCAAACTGACATGAAAACCTTTTAGAGCAAAGACATGAGCAATACCATTTCCCATAGTACCGCCACCGATCACAGCAATTTTATTGAATTCCATTTTAATTACCTCTCGTACCTTTTAATAATTAAAGCTGATGCTTCCCCGCCACCTATGCAAAGAGAAGCTAATCCATACTTAGAGTTTCTTTTTTTCATTTCATAAATAAGAGTTACAAGAATCCTTGCACCGCTTGCACCAATCGGATGTCCTATGGCTACAGCTCCACCATTTACATTAACCCTTGAATTATCCAAATTTAAAATTTTATTTACAGCAAGAGATACAACGGCAAAAGCTTCATTGATTTCAAACAAATCAATATCTGAAATATTAAGATTTGCCTTTTTAAGTACTTTACTAATCGCATCAGCAGGTGCAGTTGTAAATTCCATAGGAGCTTTTGCAGCGGAACTCTGAGCCACAATTTCAAAAAGCGGGACAAATCCCAATTCAAGAGCTTTCTTTTCAGACATGACTAAAACTGCTGCGGCACCATCATTAATGCTGGAGGCATTTGCTGCTGTCACAACACCATTTTTATCGAAAACAGGTTTTAATGTTGGTATCTTATCGAACTTCACTTTTGCAGGTTCTTCGTCTTTATCTATGATAGTCTCCCCCATTTTAGATTTTTGGGTAATTTTAATAATTTCATCATTGAATCGCCCTGACTTTTGTGCATTCAGAGCTTTACGGTAGGAGTTAATTGCAAACTCATCGAGTTCTTCCCTTGTAAAACTAAAATCCTTCGCACATTTTTCAGCGCAACTACCCATGTGAATATTGTTGTAAACGTCCCAAAGTCCATCCTTGATCAATGAATCGGTTATTTGGCCATCACCTAACCGATAGCCAAATCTTGCATTAGGCAGCAAATAAGGAGCATTGCTCATGCTTTCTTGACCGCCTGCGATGATAATCTCAGCATCTTCGGAGAAAATCGCTTGATGAGCAAGCATAACAGCTTTCAAACCGCTACCGCACATTTTATTTATAGTTAAGCACTCAGTTTTTTCTGAAAGACCTGAAAATAAGGCAGCTTGTCGAGCAGGTGCTTGTCCTAAGCCGGCGGTAAGAACATTACCCATTATTACTTCATCCACGGAATCAGGGGATATCTTCGAATCTTCCAAAACTGATTTTATGGCAATACTACCCAGTTGAGAAGCACTGAATGAAGTTAAGATTCCCCCAAACGAACCTACGGCGGTTCTCTTGGCGCTTACTATTACTGTTTTATTCATTGTTACTTCCACGTTGATGATTAAAATAAATGAAAAATTATTTTGTTAACGATGAAATATTATAAATTAGATTTGCTGCAAGTAAATTAGGATTAATATTATTTTGCATAAGTGAACTTAAGTAATCTAATTTAAAAACAACATCTTGAATATTAGGTTTCGGAAATTTTTTATTGAATTTTTCTAAAGTTTCTCTGTAGTCAGAATAGAATAAATCAGCATTAGCTGTTCTAAACCTTTGCAAATCATTGAGCCATGTAATTATCATCTGAATGAATAGCTTAAATGTGGAAGTATCTCCATCGCTTAAAATATCAGAAATTTCCTGGTAAGCTGAATGAAATTTTTTGCCAAGTGAATACCGTAAAAAGCTAATCGTTTTATTCTTCAATGAGCGAAAGTCATGTTCAATAAGTTGATTTGCCGTTGTCACTGATCCATCTGAGAATATAGCCACCTCACTTGCTAATTTTTTATCAACATTAAAATATTCAACAAGAATTTGAGTAATATCATCAATGCTCAGAGGGCTGAAATACAAAGTCCAACACCTTGACCTAATCGTTTCGCGCAGAAGCTCTGGAAATGGAGTGGTTAAAATAAAAATTACTTTCTCGGGAGGTTCTTCTAAATTTTTAAGCAATGCATTCTGCGAGGTTTCATTCATTAAATGCGCATCGGAGATAAGCACGAATCGGTAGTAAGATTGTTCAAACTGAAGCGACAAAAATTTATTTATATCTCTAATGCTACTTATCTTAATTGTATTAGCTTTAGCTAATTGGATTCTATGATAAGGGTTAGAAATTTTCTTTTTTATTTCATCTTTAATTTCTTCAAGGTCATCGGAATTAAGTTTTTCGTAGGGATTTGATTCATCGGTTTCACTTTTACCGCGTGGCAGTGCAAAAATATATTTTATGAATGGTTCGTTGAAATTTGCTAATCCGTTAAGTACATGAGTTTGTTCCTCAGTTGCCGTGAATTTACGGTTTATAGATTGAGCTAATTGTAAAGCAAAATAATCTTTACCAACACCTTGCTTACCTACGAAAAGAAATGCATGAGGGATTTTATTGGAGGCAATTATTCGATCCAAGACTTCCCTATTATTTTTATGTCCATAAATACTGCCCTGATTTTCATTCATAGACAAGAATTTTACTACGTAATTATTTTGTTAAAAGTCATCTTCGTTATAGAAGAAATCTTCCTCAGAAGGATAATCCGGCCAGATGTCTTCTATTGATTCGTAAGGTTCGTCTGAATCTTCAAGCTCCTTAAGGTTTTCAATAACTTCTAATGGAGCACCAATTCTATCAGCATAATCAATTAATTCTTCTTTAGTGGCTGGCCATGGCGCATCATCTAGATATGAGGCAAGTTCAACTGTCCAGATCATGTTTAAAAACTCCGTTAGATTTATTTCTTGCTTTTTTGTTCGAATAAAATTAAGTCATCGAAAAAAAACTGAATTGGATCCAATTTAGTTCCTTCATGATGTACTTCGTAATGTAAATGCGGACCGGTTGATAAACCGGAATTACCTGTCAACGCAATTACCTTCCCTCGCGTAACTTTTTGGCCTTCTGTAGCTACTGCTCGCAATAAATGTGCATAGAGAGTTTTATAACCTGAAGCATGTTCTACCTCAACTGTCAAACCATATCCACCTCTAAGCCCGATAAAACTAACCGTACCGTTTCCCGCAGAATGAACTTGTGTACCAACGTCAGTGATAATATCAATTCCTTCGTGCATTTTCTCAATCATAAGTATTGGATGTTCACGCATCCCGAATCCGTTTTGACCAATTACTCCTTCGCACGGTTTGATTGCGGGAATAGAAGCAAATAACACTTCGTTCTCTTTGAGTTTACTAGAAATAGTTTGATGTTCAGCTTTCTCAAATTTAAGTTTTAGAGTTAATTTATCAACATACTTTGATAGCTCGTCCAAGTTATTTAGTGAACTAATATTTGATTTAAGAGAAGTCTCAAACTCGCTGCCGCCAACTCCTAAAGCTATTTCATCATTTGATAATAAAGGTAAGTTTGCTGCGAGACGGAGATAATGGTTCTCAGTTTGAAGTTCTGTTAAATTTTTATCGACATCTTTGAATTGTGCGGCTAAGCTTTTAATTTTTTCTTGAAGAATTTTATTTTCACTTTTTAAAGTCGAAATGCTATTGGATGAAGAAGTAAAATGATCAATAAGCCTGATCGTCCCCCATGATATTCCTAATAGAAAAAGCACAATAGTGATAATGATAAGTATCGATTTTGAATTCAGATACTCAAATTGTTTGAGCTTTTGGTTCGATTTTGAAAAATAATATAATTTTCGCATAATTGGTGGGTGAATGTAAAGAAATACCCTTATTTTGTCAAGTTAGAATTTGAATTTATTTATTCAAAATCATGTTCAAAATACTTGACACCTCGTAAATCTTGGTCTTTTTCATTCTTACTAATTTCTTCTTTTAGACGATCTTGTAAAGATTTTGGGGCGTCGTAGCCATAATGCTTAAGAAGATAGTTAAGTCCAATAACTTCAGAAATTACGGTGATATTTTTACCGGGAAGAATCGGGAGTTTTACGTGGGGTATATCTATACCTGCAATATTGATTGTATTTTCCTCAAGACCAGTTCGAGTATATTCACTTTTTTCATCCCACAATTCAAGTTCGGCTACAATTTCAAGTCTTTTTTGATAACGAATCGCCCTAATGCCAAACATTCTCTCAACATCAATAAAACCTAAACCGCGTATTTCCATGTAGTGCTTGGCAAGATTTGTACCTGATCCCATTAAAATACCTTCGCCTTTTTTCGTTAGGATGATATGGTCATCAGCAACAAGTCTGTGCCCTCTTTCAATTAAATCGAGTGTAACTTCGCTTTTTCCTATACCGGATTTACCAATGAATAAAATTCCAACTCCATAAACATCAACAAAAGAACCATGGAGAGAAATTCTTTCAGCAAACTGGTCATCGAGAAAATCTCCTACAAGATAAACGAGTTTTGTTGTTGAGAATGGAGTACCAAAAACTGGAATATGATATTTATTTGCTAATTCAATTAGCTTCGGAAAGGGCTGATTTCCATCAGTTAAGATGATACATGGTAAGTTAAATTTAAATATTCGCTCAATAGACTCTTGCTTTTTTTCTTCGCTGAGCTGTTTGAGATATCTCATCTCGGTATTTCCGAAAATTTGAACTCTGGAATAGGAAAACAAATCAACAAATCCCGCCAATGCTAATCCCGGACGATGAATATTCTGATCGACTATTTTTCTTTCAAATCCTGAACCATCCGAAAACAATTTTAACCTAAAAAGATCTTTGGAATTCTTGACCAAAAAATCAACAGTAATATGTTCCTTCCTAGAAATGGATTTCTGACTTATATTCATGCCCTTATTCTTGCAGTTTTTTTTGATTTGAGTTTAGTTAATTGTCTTGAAAGCTTTTCGACCGCTGCACTCACAGCTTTCTTATATTCATCAGATTGTTCGGTAGCTGTTAAAGTTTGCCCTGGTACTTGTACAATTATTTCAGCAATTTTTATACTATCACGAGAATTTTGATAACTTAAAATAACATCTACGTTCAATATCCTGTCGTTATATTTTTCTAAAGATTTCACTTCTGCAGTGATAAAATCCTTAAGAATATCACGAGCTTTAAATTTTCTTGAAGTTATTATAATGTTCATTTTAACCTCCAATTATATTTATGATTTGGGGTGAGCTTTTTTATAGGTTGATTTTAATCTTTCGATGCTCACGTGAGTATAAATTTGCGTAGTAGATAAATTTTCATGTCCTAAAAATTCTTTGACAGCTCGAATATCTGCGCCTCTATCTAACATATGCGTGGCGGCGGTATGACGCAAAACATGCGGACTTTTCTGTTTAATATCAGAAACTTTTCCTAAATATTTGTGAACCAAGCGATGAACATATCTCGGGTAGATCCTATCTCCTTTAGCATTTAGTATGAAAGCATTTGTACCTTTGAAATTCTTTCTCCACAACATGTAAGTTTGAATAATTTCTGAAGATTTGTCGCCAACAGGAACAATTCGTTCCTTATTTCCTTTTCCTCGAATTTTTATCACTCGGCTTTTAAGATCAACATCAACGTTATTAATGCCACATAGTTCTGAAACACGCAATGCACAGCCATACAGGATTTCAAAAATGACTTTGACTATTATAGGATTTTCCTCAGCTTCATCCGCAATATTGTAAATCTTTAGGATAGAATCCAATGGAACAACTTCAGGTAATTTTCTATCCAGCTTTGGATTCGAGATTTGAAGTGCCGGATTTGAATCTAAAATTTCTCGTTGAAACGCATGCTTAAATAAACCTCTCACTGAAGCGAGTTTTCTTGCTATCGATCTTTTATCTAATCCTAGTTCATTCAGATGCATCAGAAAATTTTTTATGAATTTGTTAGTAATGATTTCAATATCATTTTTTTGATTTTCTTTGCAAAAGCTTAGAAAACTAAGAAGATCTTCTCTGTATGCTTTAACTGTATTCGGTGAATATCTCTTGATGCTTTTGAGTTCACTCAAATAAAGTTCTATCACTTGCTCAATTTTCATCTTCTTCTTTCACTTTTTTCGCTATTAGTTCTTCACCACAGGCAGGACATTTTAAGTAGTTACCTTTCTTCTTAGAATATCTTTCTTCCATTATTTCGGAATCACCATTGGGGCAAGCTTGAAGAAATGGTTTATGCCAGCTTACATAATCACAATCCGGATAACGTGAGCAGCCATAAAAAATTTTATTCCTTTTCGATTTTCTTTCAAGTATTTCTCCTTGTTTACATTTCGGGCAGGAAAGACCAAGTGTAATATTTTTCACATAATCACATTCAGGATATTTTTCGCAGCCAATAAATCTTCCGAATTTTCCTTCGCGAAAGACAGTTTTGCTTCCGCATTTTTCGCATTTTTCACCTGTATATTCAACCTCCTTCTGTTGTGCATATACTTCGCGAAAAGATTTTATGTTTTCACATTTAGGATAATTATTGCAAGCTAAATATTTACCAAAGCGGCCGATTTTAATTACCATTTCACCACCGCATTTTTCACAGATAATTTTTTCAATTTTATTTTCAACCAGCTTTAACGCTTTAGCAAAAGGATTATAAAAATCTCTAAGAACCGATGAATATTCATTTTCACCCTGTGCAATTTGATCCAATTCATTTTCCATAGCAGCCGTGAAGTCTTCATTAATGATATCCGGAAAATTCTTCACCAAAATTTCACTTACCTTTTGTCCGAGCTTGGTCGGTGCTAATTTTTTTTCGGTCAAATGAACATACTTTCTATCTTGAATTGTACTTACAATCATCGAATATGTGCTTGGCCGTCCAATACCTCGATTCTCCAATGCTTTAATAAGGGAACTCTCAGTATATCTTGCCGGCGGTTTTGTGAAGTGCTGAGTTTTTTGAAGCTCTTTTAATCCAAGAGATTGATCCTTTTCCAAACCAATCGGAATGTTTTCGTTACGATATTCATCCTTATCATCAGCAGTTATTTTTGGTTCAGGAATATCTTCATACACTTGTTGAAATCCGTTAAATAGAAGCGCCGATCCCAAAGCTTTAAATACGAATTCCTTTGCGGTAATCTCAATCACTGTTGTTTCAAATAAAGCAGGATTCATCTGTGAAGCGAGAAATCTTTTCCAGATTAGCTCGTAGAGCTTAAAGGATTTATCATCCAAATATTTCTTAACGAATTCTGGAGTGTATTCTAAAGATGTCGGTCGAATTGCTTCGTGAGCATCCTGAACATTAGCTTTGTTTTTCCTATCATAAATTATTGGTGAATCAGGTAAGTATTCGTTTCCAAATTTATGTTCGATGTATTCACGAACCTTAGGTAAGATCTCTTCACTTATTCTTGTCGAATCTGTTCTCATATAAGTAATCAAACCGGCAAGACCTTCTTTTCCTAACTCAACACCCTCATAAAGTTTTTGAGCAAGCATCATCGTTTGTTTAGGTCTCATTCTTAATCGTCGAGATGCTTCAGCTTGGAGAGTGCTCGTGATGAAAGGTGCCGGCGCAGTTCTTTTAGTGTGTCGTTTGATGATATTGGAAATAGTAAATTGATTAATCTTTGAAATCGTATCAAAATATTGTTGAGCGACTATTTCGCTGCTGATGGTAATGCTTTTTTCATTGAATTCATTCCATTCATCAACACTCATGTCAAATTTATGTGGAACTTTTATGTCTTTTCCTGCAATACTAAAAAGTTTTGCTTTGAAGAATTCATTGCTTTCAGTTTTGAAAATTGCCCAAATTGACCAATACTCAATCGCTTTGAATTTATCAATTTCAGATTCTCTATCACAAATTAATTTCAATGCGACAGATTGAACCCTTCCTGCTGAAAGAGAGCTGCTACCTGAATTTTCTATAATCGCTTTCCATAAGAATGGACTCATTTTATAGCCAATAATTCTGTCCATGACTCTTCTTGCACGCTGGGACTGTACAAGATGAATATCGATTTCTCGAGGATGTTGCATCGCTTTCTCAACGCCGGATTTAGTAATCTCATTGAACAGAACTCTAAAGAGCTTAGCCTCGGATTTCCCGTTTAGAATATCGGCGACATCTTGTGCAATCGCCTCCCCTTCACGGTCAGGGTCAGTTGCAATGTAAACAGCTTTAGATTTTACCGCAAGCCCTTTGATTTTTTTGATTGTATCTCCTTTACCGCGAATGGTCACAAATTCGGGTAGAAAATTTTCTTCAATTTTAACTCCGAGGCGTGTTTTGGGAAGATTTTTTATGTGTCCGACAGTGGCTTCGACAACAAAGTTCTTGCCTAAATATTTATTAATGGTTTTTGCTTTTGCCGGAGATTCTACAAGGACTAAACTTTTACTCATTACTTTAATTTTCTTTATCTAAATTATATCAAAACGTTTCAAACAAATCACAATGTTTAAAAAGAGTGCTGCGAAATTATAAAATTCTTACTAGTATGCAAAAACATGATCAAAAATATTTTTCAATTTACATTTCTTTAGCGAGAAATTTATACTTATGTGTAAGCAAATCCTCTTTTAATTTCATTGCTCTTCTTTCATTGCTTTTTTTATCTTTATAACCAAGCAAATGAAGAACACCGTGTATTATAAGTCTAAGCAATTCTGCATTTATTGAAGTTCTAAAGCGTTTTGAATTATACAAAGCATCATCATATGAAATGATTATTTCACCTTCAAGTGATGAATTCAATTTCGCATAATCAAATGTTATTATATCAGTGGAATTCTTATGCTTTAAATATTCCCTATTCACTTGAATTATGTCAGCAGAATTTACAAATGAAATTTCAAGATTATTGATGGTAAAATTTAATTCCTTCTTTAACAGGATAATAAGTTTATGAACTGTACGCTTTTTAATATCTTGTTTACTGTAAATTCTTAACCACAATTTCAATACCTGCTGCTGATGTTATAAACTCTCGATAATTTTATTGTGACCGCGTTTCGGATAACAGTCTAAATAGGGAAATAATTTTTCCTCTAAATTTAATTTTTGTATTTGGGTGGAGTCCATCCTTCTCTTTTCCAGCTTTTTAATTCAAGTGTAATATTGCCGATTAAAACTTTCATATTAGCCACAATGGGAATACTTGCTTCATCATTTGAAAACCAGCCCTCGAAATACCCGGTTAATCCGAATATGCTGATAAAATCCATTTCACCATCTAACCTCACACATTCAACATCATAATTTATCGCACCAATTGAAACGGGAATAATATTATCGTAAAAATTAATTTTAGTATGAACTTTTTGCTCGTTCACAAAACATGGAAGAAACATCGAATTTTTTTTACCTGATAACATTCGAGCAAAGAAAAAAATAGACAAACCGTCATGAAATTGACTTTCAACTGAAGTAGTTGAATCAACCCATAGCTCTCTTGGGCTGAACTTCCCTTTTTTAATCCGGATTTTAGAATCACCGTAATCAAAATAATATTCAGTGTAAGTTGTGTATTCTTCGCCCTTCACAATCCCACGAAAAAAATCAGAGTAATAATCTTGATTGACTTTGCTTTCATAAATCTGATGCAAGTTTACAAATGGAATACCATCGTAAGAATCTATATATGCAATTGCATTATAATAATTTCGTCCATTAATTGTCTTTTTATCTTTCACACGAATTCTTACTTCACCGAGTTTAATAAATGAATAACTGACGACATAATTTAATTCTTCACCGGGAAGTAACTTTTTATCAGAACTGAATGAAAAATAGTAAGACAATTCTTTCGTTGAGAAAGGATTATCGGCAATGCAAAAAATAAAAGGTACAAAAGCAAACAGAACTATTCTTAGTTTCATTTAAGGTTTGCTAAATTTCTTGCTTCACCGAATAATGTTAATGCCTTTTCAACTTGATTATCAACAGAAATTAAAACAGAATACCATCCTTCATTTTTCCAATAATTACGGGCTATCTGTGCTTTTAATCTTGCCAGAATAAAATCTTTATCTTTTTGAAAATCGTTCTCAGCGAATTTTACATCTTTCTGCGAAGCAAAGTCAATAAATTTTTTAATTTTGTTTTCAGAAAACAAAAATTCATTACGAAACATTTTTAAATTTTTTCCATACATAGAATTTATTTCTCTTCCATTAGAATCTATATACGATAAAGCAAAAAGGTAAAAAACATTATTCCTCAAAAGCTTGACTGTATATTCCGTTAAATCTTCTGACTTTACGATATAATCAGGAGTAATTCCACCACCGCCATAAACAGTCCTGCCTTTACTTGTTTTATAGAGAGGATGCGTTGAATCTTTTTCTGCTGAATGATAAAGATTCTCTCCTTCAGTTTCTTTTTCTGAACCGGCATCGCTGTAATATTCCTCTTTATCTTTTTTATCCTTATAATCTCTCTGAATCAACCTGCCGGAAGGAGTAAAATATTCTGATATAGTTAACCTTACTGAAGAATTATCTGGCAGAGTAAATTGCTTTTGTACAAGACCTTTTCCAAATGTTGTTTCGCCAACAATCAATCCTCTATCCCAATCTTGAATTGCGCCTGCGACGATTTCACTTGCAGAAGCACTTCCTTTATTCACCAAAATTACCAGGGGAATATTTTCGTATGGAGAAGGTTCAGATGCAAAATATTCTTCATTGAATTCCGATCTTCTTCCTTTTGTATAAACAATTTTATTTTTCCCGGGAATAAATAAATCAGCAATTTTAAATGCTTGATTAAGATATCCTCCCGGATTTCCACGAAGATCAAGAATACATTGCTTCATTCCTTGATTCTTTAATTCATTCAAAGCATCAACCAATTCATCATAAGTTTTATCTGCAAAGCGGGACACACTTACATAGCCAGTTTTGTCATCGAGCATTAGTCTCGTATCAACTGAGAATATCGGAATTTTATCGCGGGTAATTTCGTAATTAAGTTCACCTTTTATCCCAACTCGTAAAATAGAAACCGTGACTTTAGTCCCAGCTTTTCCGCGCAGCTTTTTTCTAACTTCATCATTGCTAATTCCAATGACCTGTTTTCCATCAATTTTAATAATTCTATCGCCGGACATAATTCCCAATTGCTCGCTTGGTCCTCCGGTAATTGGTGAAACTACTGTTAATGTATCATTCACAACCTGGAATTCAATTCCTATTCCTTCAAAATCACCACGGAAGGATTCTTCAACACTTTCCATTTGTTGTGCAGGAATGTAAACCGAATGAGGATCTAATTTGCTGAGCATTCCATTGATGGCAGCTTCAACGAGCTTTTGGGTATCAACCTCTTCAACGTAATATTTTTCGGTGTATGTGAGAACATCATTAAACTTTGTGATGCTCTCGCGAAGATTATCACCGGAAAATACTTTGTCAATCAGAACGCCAATGGCGATTCCGATTGCAAGAATGAAGATGATAAATGGAAATTTCATTACTTTTAGTTTCATTAAAGCTCCAATGAATTAAAATTTTAAACTCGTTCCAAGAAAAATCTGAGTGCTGCTCTGTGATTTTATATTTCTTGATGAATTAGAACTGTAAGCAGCATTAAGGAAAAAAGAAAATTGATTAATCGGTTCGTAATAAATTTTTGCAGAAATATTTCTAATGATTTCTAGCTCCCCATCTAAAAATTGTGTTGTTTCCGGATCGAAAGTTCTGTGTCCTAGTTTTATATCTCCTCCGACATTCTTAATCGTACCATCATTTTTAATAATATTGGTGCCATGATTACTGTAACTAAAATCAGCCGTAAGGGTTAATCTATTTGTAAACCTATAACTTATTCCTAAAAAAAACAATTCACTGTTTGGCTGCAAAAATGTTCCTAAATTATATCCGAAGTTAGTAAAACTGTTCCTGTTCAATCTATGAGAAAAAGTATAAGGTTCAAGTCGTAAATATTCGAACTTAAAATCAATAGGCACAGATTGATAAAATGGACTTGACTGAACTCCAATATTGAATAGTGTTTGATTTCCCCACCAACCTTTTCCTATCTTGCTAAAAGAAATATCATCAATCAGAAAAGTAAAATAAATTTTTGTTTGCGGGATTGATTGGTTGCTAAAATCGAAGAAGAGCATTGTATTATCGCGGTCACGATTTGAATGCTCCACAGATTTCAGGAAACTAAATGGAACAAGATAGCTCAAATCAAATGGTCGTTCACCATAAACAACCACTTCGCCAAAACCAAAATTAATATGAGGTGAAATATCGAAGCCCATTCTGTGGTAAGCTAAATATTTTTCTTGAATAAAGCTATGACTTCCGCTTAAACTATCGTTAATTAAATTACTCTCACCTAATAATTTCCCATGAATATATGAAAAGTTGAAAAAGTCGTAATCAATTCTGAATGAGAGATAATCAAATAAAGGCGAGTTATTATCCAATATAGATTTATTTGTTCCGTAACCGATCTTAAGCCGGTCTCTGCCTAATTTTAATTTTATAAGATCGAAGTCTGCACTAACATAAGCCTGAGTCTCGTCAAAAAAGTTTTCGTCCGGTTTTTCATTAAACTTAAAATTGTGCTGCAATTCTTTTTTCAACAATGCAGTATTTCGGTTTCCGTTTGCCACTCCATTCGTTCCTCTCAGGTAAAAACCAACCTTGTCCATTACAGTTCCACGCAGTTCACCGCCGGCATTTAGTAATGTCGCAGAATTTGTTTTATTGTCAGAATTATTATTATTACTTATTACTTCTCCTTCCGCAATGAGATTTATAAATAAACTCATCTTAGATTTTTTTGTAAAGTAATAAAAATATTTTTCATTCTGAGATAAAATATCATATTTACTACTACCCAGTACTGACTCGGAATTCTCTAATTTACCAAACAGCTCATACTCAAATTCAATTTTTAGATCTTCGAGCATTTGCCTGTCAACCTCATCTAAACGATTCGAGGAGGAAATAATCTGTTGAAGATAACCCACAATTTCCTTTCTGGTTTTAGGAATTTCAAATGAATTATAATTCTCTATTATTTGAAGATTATCCATTCTTTCCAGAAAACCATAAATGTGGTTTTCCACATTCACATATTCAGCTTGTGGAAATAATTTAAATGATATCAATAAAACGAAGACTATTTTTTTCATTTATCTAACTTGTTCCCATTCAGAATGCATAGATCTCTTTTTAAATATAACCGAAAAGCTATTGACTATCCACGATAAAGTGACTTTTACATAACCAAATCTTCTAAATCTTCTTGGAGATTCAAAAACAAAAACTTTCTTAGAAAATAATATTCTTCCCATCTTCCTAATTCTTTTGAAAAGCTCAAAATCTTCACCTGCGGCACATTTCTCATTGTAACCACCGACTTTCATAAAAACATCTTTTCTGATAACCTGACACTCACCTCTTCCCATTCCAACACCGATGTAATTCAAAATCCAGAAGTAATTATTGTAAATGGTGTGAAATATCTTATCGCTCAACTTCTTTTCTTCAGGATAAATCCAAACATCGCATGTAAATGCTAAGTAATCGGAATTGATAAAACGTTTTTCCAAATAATCAAAGAAATAAAAAGCATCATTTAGAAGAACATCACCATTTAGGAAGATTAATATTTCACCCGAAGCAGATTTTGCACCGATGTTCCGTCCTACTGCAATGTTTTGTGCAGCCTGAGTTTCGTTCAAAATAATTTTATCAACTACATTACCGGAGATTTCTAACGTTTTATCCTTGCTTCCTCCATCTGAAATTATGATTTCATACTGATAACGATCCCGTAGACTTTTATTAATTAATTGGTGGAGGAGCTTTGGTAAAAGCGTCTCTTCATTGAGAGTTGGGATTATTATGCTGTATTTCAATTATATCTCAATAACAAAATACAAAAAATGCCGCACCAGAAGTAATTCTGATTCCCGGCATTGGAAAATGAATAAAGTTAAGTGTGTTTTTAATGAACTGCCAAGCACCGCCATAAAGTGGAATAGTTTCAGCATCAAAATCTAAAGCGATATAAAAATCTCTTTGTCCTCCCCCGCTTCCATCAAGGTTTTTTACTCCCATTCCTGCGGCAAGCATCAAGAATTCAGGCCAAGCTTCAGAAACATTTTCAGGAAGAAGGTTTTTCATTCTGACTGAAATCCAGAATTTTTGACCATGATAATCATCTACGATAATATGTTTCTGCCCGCTGTTTGGATTTGTCTTATTTAAATCTTTTGGCCAATAGCTTGCCTTGAACATAACGTTTTTAAAAAACGGAACATAATATTGCAAAACAGGATAAGCCGAGCCAAACACATCACCATAAAAATCACCGGGGCTGAATCCCCATTGAGGACCAAACCCATCTTCAATTTCTATGAAAGTTTGAAATGATAAAGCTGCAAGCGAACCATACCACACACATTGTTCAGCTTCAAAATTAGCAGCTTCTAAACCTGCAGAAATTCCATGTTGAATTAACATGCCACCATACGCATGACCAATTTTATCAATCCATAGTGCATAACCCCAATCATTTTGAAAATGAAAATCCGATTTTTGATTACTCCACCAAGCTTTCTGCTGATATAAATGTATTGCAGTACCGGTTCCTAAAAATGCTGCGCCCATTCCGGCTAAAACAGGATAATTAATTTTACTTCTGAAAGGATTAAAATCATCACCATTGCTGAATGATGACATGGTTTGCGGAATATCAGAATATTTTAGAGAATGAAGTGATGATTTTGTTTCTGGGGATTCATGTCCCACTGAATCAATAGATTGTGGAATAATTGTGCATGCGCTGAATGAAAAGATAAAAAACAATATTTTATATTTATTAAGATGAGAACTTCGCATGCCAATCAAGATAAATTTTCTTAAAAAGTAAAAACAGTCACTAATCAATCGCAGCTATAACTTAGGTTCCGGCTTCATCTGCGGAAATAAAATTACATCTCGGATTGAAGCCTGATTCGTCAAAAGCATAACCAAACGGTCAATTCCAATTCCTAATCCTGCAGTTGGCGGCATTCCATATTCCAGTGCTTTTAAGAAATCTTCATCAATTTGTTGAGCTTCCTCATCGCCGGATTCACGCATTTTCATCTGTTCATCAAATCTTTTTTTCTGATCAATAGGATCATTCAACTCTGAAAATGCATTGCAAATCTCACGTCCGCAAACTACACCCTCAAATCGTTCCACTAATCCTTCCTTTAAACGATGCTTTTTTGCTAACGGTGATAGCTCAAGCGGATAATCTTTTACAAAAGTGGGTTGAATTATTCCCTTTTGAATTGTCTCACTAAAAAGTTCATCTACAAGCTTAGCTTTGTTCTCAATTTTATCAGCATCTATATTAAACTTTGTAGATATTTTTTTAAGCTCCTCAAAGCTAATAGTCAAAATGTTTGCATTTATTTTTTCATTTAATTCATCAACCAGCGCGATTCTTTTCCATGGCGGTGTGAAATTAATAGTATAACTTTCAAAATTGAATTTAACAGTTCCAAAAACTTCAAGGCAGATTGATGAAATCATTTTCTCTACGAACGTCATCATCCATTCATAATCTTTATATGGAACGTACAATTCCATCATAGTGAATTCCGGATTATGCATTTTGTCCATTCCTTCATTACGAAAATCTTTTGAGATTTCGTAAACACCATTAAATCCGCCGATAATTAATCGTTTTAGATAAAGCTCGTCAGCAATTCTTAAATATAAAGTTGTATCAAGTGTATTGTGATAAGTAGTAAAAGGTCTTGCAGAAGCTCCTCCATACAATGGTTGAAGAACAGGAGTTTCAACTTCAAGAAATTCATAATAATCAAGAAACTTTCTCATAGAAGAAATTATTTTACTTCTCTTCATAAAAACTTCTCTTACATCAGGATTAACGACTAAATCGAGATAGCGTTGACGATAGCGTAATTCCTTATCTGAAAATTGATCATGAATAATTTTATTACCGGCTTCATCGGTTGTTTCTTTAGGAATTGGAAGTGGTCTTAAAGATTTAGCAAGTAAAGTGAGAGAGTTAGTATGAACTGAAATTTCACCTGTTTTGGTTTTGAAAACATAACCTTCAATACCAATAATATCACCTATATCCAGCAACTTGAAGACATCGTAGTTTTCGCCAAGATCATCTTTCTTCAAATAGATTTGAATTCTGCCGGTACAATCTTGAATGTGAGCGAAAGAAGCTTTTCCCATTCTCCTGATTGCCATAATTCTTCCGGCAATTCTAACAATGCGTTTTTCATCCTCTTTAAAATTAGTTTTAATATTATCCGAATCACTATTGACATCATACGAATAAGCGAAAGGTTCGATTCCTTTTTTCTTTAGCTCAGATAATTCTTGATGTCTTCTTTGAATTAAAACACCAAGATCTTGATCAAGATTTTCTTCCACTCATTCTCCTTTATTTTCTTCTCAAGTTAGCTATTCTATTACAGACGAGGTCCTGAATATTTTCGGTAAGCTTTAAAGGAACAGTAAAATTATTGGCAATAACCGAAAACACCACAGGTTCACCATCTCCCGTGTTTGCATAGCCGGAAAGGCTTCTGACTGAACCAATGAAACCGGTTTTTGCCCTAACATTATTTTCAGCTTTTGTGCCTTTCATCCTGTTTGCTAGCGAACCGTCAACTCCTGCTATTGGAAGTGAATTATAAAATGGTAGATAATACTTATGCTGATACATGAAGTTGAGTAGAGATACAATTTGTTTTGGTGTTACTAAATTTAATCGTGATAAGCCACTTCCATCAACCATAATCATATTCTCCGGATTAATTCCCATCTCCTGAAAAACAGAATTGCATACAGTAATTCCATTTTCAGCCGATCCAAAATTTTCTTTTTCCATCCCAATAGTTTTTAGAATCTGTTCAGCATAAAAGTTTTGGCTATTCTTATTAAGTATTTTTATAATGTCCTTAAGATTGGGTGAGTAATGTGTAAATAATTTCGAAAGTTCATTGTAATCAATAGGTAAAGAAATATCATCAACATCTAACGGAAATCCGCCGACAACTATACCTTTGCTTTCCAAAACTTCTTTAAGTACAACCATCGTATATTGTGTTGGGTTATTAACCGTAACATAAGTTTTAAGAGAATCAGATTTTCGAATCGTTCCCAAAACGGTAACGACATTAGTTCCTCTTTCACGGTAAACATCAATTGAGGTTATCGAATCATTTTTTACAACCGAAACTTTATTTACAATCACAGCGTATTTTGTATTTGGATTGATATCAAGTTTCGATTGTCCTGTTAAAGCATCAGCGGTGACAACAATATCAATGCAGTTATCATTAAACGAAATTGCGGATGATTGAGCAGCATACCAATCACTCTCATAATCCCACTCCCAACCTTCACCTAAACCTTGATCATCAAATTCATTATCGTCTCCAATAATATTACCTGTAATTTCATCAATGCCAAGCTCAAGTAATGAATCTGCCCAATCGTTAAATACTTTTAACACATCATTTTGATAAAATCTTCCTGAAATAGCCGGATCCCCTCTGCCTTGAACAATAATATCGCCAATAAGTGTTGATCCATCCATTCTTCCGCGCATGTAAATGTTAGTTGTGAATTTATAATCATCACCTAACAAAACTAAGCCAGCACTGCTTGTAAACAGCTTAAGATTAGAAGCAGGCATGAATAATTTATTTTCATTTCGCTTATAAAAATATTCTCCTGTTTCTAACGATTGAATCAAAACTCCCCAATGTGCATTGCTAAAATTCGGATCATTAAAAATATCATCCATCTGGGACCAAAACTCTGCAACAGTTGTGTATGAATATTTTGGGATTGTGTCTTTTGCGGCTACACGAGCATTTAAGTTTAAGTTGACTGCTAAAAATAAGGTTGTGAAAAGTAAAAATTTATAACGCATAATGGTTCGTGATTTTATTAATTTCTGAAAGGGATAACCTGCGATACGCACCAATGGGAATATCCGCTGTTAAACCTGCATAACTGCAGCGATTTAAGGATTTAACATTGTAACCCAAACTGGCGAACATCCTTTTTACAAAATGGTTTCTGCCTTCGTAACATTTAACCCGAACTAAAATCTTGTTTTTCTTTTGCGGTGAGAATATTGATTCAAATCTACTTTTTTTCTTATCAAGCGTAACGCCTGATATTAATCTATTCTTATCATCGTCGGTTAATTCTTTGTCAAGCTTAACGTCGTACTCTCTTGGAACCTTATGTTTTGGATGAGAAAGCAAATAAGAAAAATTTCCATCGTTCGTTAACAAAAGAACTCCCGTTGTGTTAAAATCTAATCTGCCGATAGGATAAATGCAGCTATCACTCTTGATCAAATCAACGACTGTTGTTCGTCCTTTATCATCGTTTGAAGTTGTGATTGTGCCCTTTGGTTTATTAAGCAAATAGTAAATATGTTTTTTTATAGATACAATTTCGCCGTCAACTTGAACCTTATCATTTTCAGAGTCAATTTTAGTCGCTAAGTCGCTTACAATTTTATTATTTATCATTACCCTGCCCTGAAGTACTAACTCTTCCACTTTTCTTCTTGAAGCAATGCCGCAATCAGATAAATATTTATTAATTCTAATCTGCATTTTCAGATTCATCTTTAATTTCTTTTTCTAAATTTTCTTCCATAAGGTTCATCATAATTCTTTTCTTTTGTTCAATAAAATCTTCATCCTGCATAATATCTTCAATCTCTCTCGGCTTAGGTAGATCGCTTAAATCTTTTAAACCAAAGTATTTAAGAAATTCATCTGTTGTTTTATATAGTAGAGGTCTTCCGATTGTTTCAGCTCTACCTGTAATTGAAATCAATTGTTTTTCTAAGAGAGCTGTAAGCATGTAGTCGGAATTTACACCGCGAATTGATTCGAGTTCCGGTTTTGTAATCGGCTGCTTGTAGGCAATTATGGAAAGCGTTTCCAAAGCCGCTTGACTTAATCGCCTTTTGCTTTTTTCAGTTGAAAGATAACCGACATATTTAGCGTACTCAGGTTTCGTTGCATGTAAAAATCCGTTCGCAATTTTAACAATGTGCACCGCTGAATTATTTGCCGCATAAAATGAATTAAGCTCTTCCACAGCTTTCTGAACATCCTCTTGATATATTTCAGTCTCATCGCCATCAATTGCTTGTATTGCTTTAATAATTTCGGATTCCGGAATTGGTTCATCCGATGAAAAAATTAATGCTTCAATTACAGATTTGTAAATCTCATCCATTGGTTAATTTGTACAGTGTAAAGTTGTTATAATTTTTTGAAGCTCTGATACCGATTTTTCCCATTTTTGTCAGTTCAAGCAAGGCGACAAATGTCACAACAATTCGGATTTTTTCCTTCATTCCCCCAACTAAATCTAAAAAAGTTAATTCAGGTTTGGCTTCAATCAAATTCATTATGTGCTCTATTTGTTCATCAATGGAAATGTTTAATGTTATTACCTCGTGAATCGGTTCTTCTTTTATTCCTTCGATAATTTTTTTAAAAGTTTTTGCAAGATCGTAAATGCTGACATCTTTTAGCAGCACATCATAGTCTGAATAAGTTTCTTTAGAGTCAATTGAGTAATTACCGCGAAAGCTTATTTTTCGTTGGTTTGATTCGAAGAAAGATAATTCTTCAGACATCTCTTTGTACTTTTTGTACTCCAACAAAGCTTGAACCAGTTCAGTACGGGGATCAATTTCTTCACCTTTTTCATCCATTTCGCGAGGAAGCAGCATCCTTACTTTTATGTGCATTAAAGTTGATGCCATTAAAATAAAATCACCGGCAATTTCAAGATCAAGGAGTTTGATAAGATTTACGTATTCTAAAAACTCCTTAGTAATTCTGGAGATTGGAATATCATAAATATTCAATTCATCCCGTCTGATAAAAAATAAAAGTAAATCAAGCGGTCCTTCAAATTGTTCTAATTTAATTTTATACATTTATCCAATCTTCATATTTTCACGAACTTGTTTCATTGTTTCATTAGCAACTAATCTTGCTTTTCTTTCACCTTCATGAAGAATATCTTTTACCTCAGAAAGATTATTTTCATAGTGCGGTCTTTTTGATCTTATTGGCTCGAAGAACTCTGAAATTTTGGCTGCACAATTCATTTTGCAATCAACACATCCTAAAGCACCCGATCTGCATCCTGTTTCTATTTCTCCTATTTGATTTGGGTTAAACTTTTTATGATAAGCAAACACAAGACATATATCGGGATTTCCCGGATCTCCTTTTCTAATTTTATTTGGATCGGTAACTGCTTTTTTTAATTTACTTTTTATCGTTTCCGTATCATCAGAAAGAAGAATTGTATTTCCTAATGATTTGCTCATCTTAGTATTTCCATCCAAGCCGGGAAGTCGTGAAAATCCTGTCAGCAAAGGTTCGGGTTCTGGAAAAACTTCGCCATATTGGTTGTTGAACTTGCGGGCAATTTCTCTTGAAATTTCGACATGTGGAACTTGATCTTCTCCGACAGGAACAAACTCACCTTTGTATAGAAGTATATCTGCAGCTTGAAGTACCGGATAACCAAAATGTCCAAATGTAACATAATCAATGTGAAGATCTCGCATTTGATCCTTCAGTGTAGGATTTCTTTCGAGTCGGTTAACAGTGATAAGCATTCCGAAAATTAAATTCAATTCGGTGTGTTCCTTAATCTGCGATTGTCTGAACATCGGGCTTTTGACAGGATCTAAGCCGGCAGATAACCAATCAATCAGCATATCAATTGTGTTATCATAAATTTGACTTGTGTTTAAATCAGTTGTTAAGACATGATAATCTGCAATCAGATGAAAATTTTCATAATTATTCTGAAGCTGAACCCAATTTTCCAAAGCACCCACATAATGACCTATGTGCAACTTACCCGAAGGGCGCATTCCGCTTAAAATTCTTTTTTTAGGCATGTAAGATTATTAATTTTATAAAACTTTATTGTGAAAAATACGAATTAAGCTTGTAATAATCTTGTATTTATTCTCTAATTTGATAAGAAGTTAAGATAAGTAAAGATAAGGTTTCCAACCATCGTCCAGCTTACCAACCACATGTTTGATGAACATAATATGACTCGGCTTGAAAGGTTTTTGACGAAGATGCATTTTGGCAGCTTCAGGTGTACGATCACCCTTTTTATTATTACAACTTGTGCATGCACAAATTAAATTTTCCCAGCTATCCGATCCACCGCGCGCTTTTGGAATTACGTGGTCAATTGTTAAAGGTAAATCTCCTCGTCCGCAATAACCGCACTTGTAGCCATCTCTTCTTAAAATATTTTTACGAGTGAGCACAACACGCTTGTAAGGAACATGAGCAAAATGGTTCAAACGGATAACACTCGGCCAGGGATAAATTTTTGATACAGTATGCAGGTTTTTTTTTGCATCCTTCAGCACCATTTCAGCTTTTCCAAGAAAAATGAGCACTACTGCTTTTTTTATATTGCAGACCGTGAGCGGTTCGTAACTTTGGTTAAGAATCAGCACTTTAGCATTTAATTTTCCATTAAGCGGTTTTGAGGGTTCGAAGACTTACTCCTTTTTGTTTTTTCTGTTTTTAAATATAAAATAAAATCTTAAAGCGAATCTTATTCCTAACAGCACTAAGCTGAATATTAAAATTGGAATATACCATGATATCGGAATTACTTTCGCAAACATCAAAACTAAAACAATCGCAACAAATCCTATCGAGACATAACTGAATATTTCAAACTTTTTCTGATTATCCACAGATTCACTCATTTATTCTTTACAAATATAAATAATTGGAGATGTTTTGCCATCATCAAATTTGGTCGCAATTTCAATATATAGCTTCATTTTAACTTCCGGAATCACTCTTATAAATAATTGCCACACAAGTAACATAGTCACGCGAATGGCTCATGGAAATCTTTAAATTTTTACCTTTCGATAAGAACTTTTTTAATTTTCCTTGAAGTGTAACAATGGGCATACCATTTGGCTCGTTTGATATTTCAATATTTTGCCAGCTCACATCTTTATCCCAACCAGTGGTCAAAGCTTTATAAACTGCCTCTTTAGCAGCAAATCTTGCTGCTAAATGTTGATACTTGTATTTTTTCTTCAAACAATAATCAATTTCCTTTTGAGTATAAATTTTATTAAGAAAACGATCGCCGAATCTCTCAACACTGTCTTTAATTCTGTCTATCTCGATAATATCTATTCCAATTCCTATAACCATTTTAATCTTTTCGTTAAAAATTTATTTTTCAGTATCCTTCTGCAGATCCAAATCCTCGCGGATCAGTTGCTCCGAAAATTATACCGTTTTCCTTATCAATTAAAACACCTTCCACTCTGCCTAACGATTTTATATGGCCAATTTTATGCCCGCGCTTAATAAGATTATTTTTCACGTCTTCGGACATTCCGAACTCTTCATAATCAATTTGATCGGGAAGCCATTGATGATGAAATCTAGGTTGATTAATTGCTTCTTGAATATCCATCTTAAAGTTTATACAATTGAGTACAACTTGAAGAACAACCGTTGGAATAGTCGAACCACCTGGTGAACCAACGATAAGATAAGGAAATCCATCTTTCAGAATAATAGTCGGTGTCATCGAGCTTAACATTCTTTTTCCTGGTTCAATCGAGTTAGCTATACTTCCCATCAAACCAAATTGATTTGCGAAACCGGGTTTGACACTAAAATCATCCATTTCATTGTTCAGCAGGAAACCTGCTCCATCCACAACTACTTTAGAACCATAACCGGAATTTATTGTAGTTGTTGTGCTCACTGCATTTCCTTGTCCATCATAAACAGAATAATGAGTGGTCTCTTCGCTCTCCTTATACAATTTAGGATTACCGACAAAAATTTTTTCAGATGGAATTGCTTCGTCAGAGATTTTTCCAAAAATCTCTTTTGAATATTGTTTAGATATTAGCCAACCCTTGGGCACGGGATAAAAATCTTCATCACCGAGGTGAACACTTCTATCTGCGTAAGCATATTTCATCGTTTCAACTAAGGTATGAATATATTTGCTACTACCCCATTCATTTTTGTTAAAACTAAAATTCTCAAGGACATTTAACATCTGCACAAGTCCAATTCCACCCGCACTTGGAGGACCCATCGCCACAATTTCATAACCTTTATAGCTGCCGAGGATAGGTTGTCGTTCAACCGGCTCATAATTTTCTAAATCTTCTTTGGATATAATGCCACCTAATTTTTGGCATTGCTGAACGATCAGCTCAGCAACTTTACCTTTGTAAAATCCATCTCTCCCCTTTTCTTTAATTTGTTTAAGAGTAAAAGCGAGATCTGGCTGCTTGAAGACATTACCTTCAAGATAAGGCAATCCATTCTTAGAAAACACATTGAGTGTCGATTCGTATTTTTTAAAATCCTCTAAACTGCTTTTAATTGATTCCGCCAATCTATATTCCAGAGGAAAACCTACTTCTGCTAAATTTATTGCGGGTTGAATCACATCTGCCAATTTCATTGTCCCGTACTTTTCAAGAGCATAGATCAATCCCGAAACACTTCCCGGAACTCCTGCTGAAAGGATACCCTCTTGTATTTTTTCTGGAACTACGTTTCCTTTTTCGTCAAAGTAAATAGAACTTGTTGATCTTATTGGTGCTTTTTCACGGTAATCAATTGTAATGTTTTTTCCATCTTTCAAATGGATCACCATAAAACCACCGCCGCCAATATTTCCTGCCGAAGGATAAGTAACAGCTAATGCAAAACCGACGGCAACTGCCGCATCAATAGCATTTCCTCCCTTTTTTAAAATTTGCAAACCCACTTTGGAAGCCAAATTACTTGCAGAAACGACTATTCCATTTTTACTTCTTACCGGGTCTGGAGCATCAGCTCGAACAGAAACTGCTGATATAAAATATAAAAAGCTAAAAATCAGAAATATTTTTTTAGAATAAATCAACATTGGCATCAACTTTAAATCCATCCCCCTTTAATTGTTCGAGTATAAGATTTGTTAGTTCGTTTAATTGTGCGATTGATTTAGTCAGAGAAGTATACAATTCTTCATCATATAATAATTTACCGATATTATTTTTTTTGTTTTTAATTTCATCGGCAAAATCATTTGCTTTAGTGACAAGAGAGTTTGTTTTTTCAAGCAGAATTTTCATTTCCTTGAACGAGTTCCCTATCTCATCTTTATTCTTATTCAGAAGTATCTTTGCTTCTTCGCTAAGTTCAACGCTGTTGCCTATAAGCTTTTTTAAGTTCTCCCTATTTTCATCCATCATTGAGTTCAATTTTCTAGAAGCTTCACTTAAGTTCTCGACAGAACTTTTAATATTTTGATTTAACTGCTTATCTGTTAAGTAATTATTTAATGCAGTCAAAGTGATTTTCATATCCTTAATAGAGGAATTAATATCATCTTGAACGTCGCCAACCATCGCCATTACTGTAGCAATATCCGCTGTGAATGATCCTGTTTGCACTTTTGAGTAATCTATAATTTGAGGCGATATTCCAGGATATATCTCAACTTTTTTACCTCCCATTAAATCAAGCATTGCAATTCGGAATACTGCATCTTCTTTAATAGGCGTATCATTCTCGAGGGCTAATTTCACAATGATATTATCATCTTCAATTTTAAAGTTGTCCACAAACCCTTTTTTCACTCCGTTGATTGTCACCTCATCACCAACTTCAAGACCGGATACATTCTTAAAACTTACAAGAATACTTTTTTCAGTTACAGATAAACTGAAATTTTTTGCCCAGGTCAGAATCCAGATAAATAGGATAATCGCGACAACAACAACAATTCCGACCTTTAATTCTGTTTTGCGTTGATCTTTCATTTTTATTTTGATTTTATTATTAGTGATATTTCTTCAAGCTCTGATTTTTGAATTATGCTATCGTTCATTGCTGATTCGATCGTTGTTATCAATTTGTTTATATCGTTTTCCTTAAGCTTTTTTAACGCCTCGGTATTTTTCGAAAAATCTCTTATCAGCATTTTTAATTCAATTTTTTCGGGAGAATCAACCACATACTCCAATTTCTCCTCTAACTCGTCTTTAACAAATCCTGCCAGCAATTTTTTCCCTGGATTTAACACCAACGTATCAAAATGATTTTGAAAAATGTACAGAGCTGCACCAAGTAGAATTGTAAAAACAACGACAGCAGTTATAAAACATCCCTTCTTCATTTATGATTATGTTTCTGTAAGTTTTTCAATCTGAACTTTTTTAATCCGCTTATTCAGAACTTCTTTAACTGTAAATCTATGATTTTCAAATTCTAAAGAATACCCTTCTTTTGGTATTTGACCTGCAAAATTTAACAATAATCCTGCAATAGTATCATATTCAGCTTCTTCAGTATTAATGTTAATGTCTAAAATTTCTTTAAGTTCATCAATGGAAATTCTACCAAGCACCAAGTAATTATTCTCATCAATTTTAGTAACCGTGTTTTCTTCTTTATCGTATTCGTCTCTAATTTCGCCGATTATCTCTTCAATGATATCCTCCAGCGAAACTAAACCGGCAGTGCCGCCGTATTCGTCTACTACAATTGCAATGTGCATCTTCTTCTCCTGGAACTCCAGCATGAGAGCATCAATCATTTTCGTTTTGGGAACGAATATTGGTTTGCGGGCTATTTTGGCAAGAGAAAGATTTTTACGCAGTTCAACATTCTTGAAATACGGAAGTAAATCCTTTGCATAGACAATTCCAATAATATCATCTAGATCATCTTTATACAAAGGAATTCTGCTTCTTCCCGTTTTGGTTATTTCATTTACCAGTTCGGTAAAATCCGAAACTGAAGAAACTGCAACCATATCAACGCGCGGTGTCATAATCTCGCTAACTGAAAGCGTTCTAAATCCAACTATACTGTGAATAAGCTCATGTTCTTCATCCTCAATTGTTCCCTTTTCAAGACTTAAAGTTGCTAACTCTTTTATTTCATCATGCTTAATCGCTGATTTTTTTTTATCTATCCTTATCTTTGAGACAAAAAATTTTATTGCTTCGGTAATGGTTTCAGAAATTGGGAAAATAATTACGATCACCCAATGCATTGGAATTGCAATAATTTTTGAAAAAGATACTGGGTCCTTCGAAGCCAATATTTTAGGAGTGATTTCACCAAACAGTAAAATGAGAAAAGTAAGAAGAACAATCTGAATCGTTAACATAATGTTACGAGAATAGCCGAATGATTCGGCAAATTCCAACGCTAACGATACAGCAATTATTGAAGCAGTTACATTTACAAAAGTGTTCCCAATTAAAATGCTTACCAATAATCTTCGAGGATGGTCGAGCAGATCGTCAAGGTATTCCTGGATTAAGGGAAAATTTGTAAAAGTATTTTTTATTTTTTTTCTGTCAAGAGAAAATAATGCAACTTCCGACCCCGAAAAAAAAGCGGACAAAATAAAACAAAAAAAAAGAAATAGTATTTTGAACTTCCAATCAATATCCAAACAGAAAAATCACTCCAAATTGTTGAACAAAATATTTAAAATGGAAGATCCTCATTGTTTTCCGGTGTTATCTCTGGTGTTGCTTCGGAAACTGATGTCCTATCTTCTTCAGTTGGAGTAGCTGCAGTACTTTCTAATGGGATAAGACGTTCGGAAATGACTTCAGTAAAATATTTTTTATTTCCATCTTTATCAGTGTAATCTCTTTTAGTCAATCGTCCCTCGACAAAGAATTTTTTACCTTTTTTAAGATTACCCTTCATGTAATCTGATAAACTGAATGAAACAACATTGTGCCATGTAGTTTCGTCTTTCCAATTACCGCTTTTATCTTTATAACTGTGAGTTGTAGCAAGAGTAAAATTGGTAACGGAAACATTTCCTGTTGTGAATCGAGTTTCACAATCTTTTCCCAAATTTCCGATTAACATAATCTTGTTAAGTGAAAAAGCCATAAAGCACCTCTAAAAATTATTTTGATAAGAATTTATTTTAATTTAATCAAACTTTGCAATAAATACCATCTATTTGAAACCTAAAAGTGAAGTGAAATTAAAAACCCGGCCTCGAAAATGAGGTCGGGTTAGAAATGTTTGATAAAAAATTATATCTGATTAGAATAATAAATTATCTAATGTACCTTTTTCGAAAATTGGTAATCCAAGATTGCTCATCTTAGCAAGAATCAAGCTCCCAGGAATCAATGATACGTTTACTAAAGGAATGCTTATTCCCCATTTTGCATTAATAACTTTAATAAATTCGTTTGCAATGATACCCTGTCCACGGCTTGTCGGGTGAACTCCATCCAAACTGAATAACCCACCTGTTACAAAGGTAGTGGTGAAAGAAATTCCATCATAACTTGTTCCGCCTGATGCATCATTTGCTCTAATCTGGTTGAAAATAGAATTGAAATTAACCAAACCGAAACCTTTCGCAGCAGCAATCGCTGAAATTGAAGCATTGAATGCCGCAGTTGCATTTTTTGCCGTAGTTATTTCGTCGGCATCAAGTATTAGAGCATCTGGCCATGGATTTTTAGGATGTAAACCAAAAACTTGATTTGTGTCCAAAATTCCAGCAGCGATTAATGGAGAAATATCGACACTATTATCCTTGTAAAATTTTCCACTAGGTATTCCAAGGTAGCTGGTATAATTTGACCCAAGCAGAGTCATTAGGACACTATAATTTGCTAATGCGGAAACAGGAAGTACCGTACCATTGTACTGCCCATGTTGCTGATAGTACATTCCTGCAATGTTTAGAGACGCTAATTTTTGAGCCACACCAGGTCCAACTGTAGTGAAAAATGGAATTGCAGTTACTTCAGGAATATTTCCAATCACTACTTTTGCTCCAGTCGCTGCAAGAGCATCAGCTAATTGGGAATAAAGAAATGCAAATGTTTGACCATCTGTTGGGGAAGTTGGTCTAGCTCCACCGCTCGTTGCAAAACCAAGGACATCATTATTACCAATCCACAACGTTACAAAAGTAGGGCTCAATGATTGTGCTTGAGCGAATTGAGTTGTACCTAATTTTCTGAGTACAAGATCAATAGCACCACTTTTCGAATAAGAATTCGCCGTCTCTGTTGCAGTTAAGACATCAGCTAAGACAATACCTGGAATTCCTAAATTATTATATGGTTTTGGATAGGAAAGATTAGTTGGTGCTCCAGCATTTTGATTATAAGTTAATGTGAAGGGACTTAGTGATTTGATTTCTATTCTTCCTTTAATTCCCGGATCAGCAATTATTGGTTGAGCATAACTTGTTCCAACCTGCTGCGCTATCAAATTGCCAAATGCATACATTTGCGCACTCTCAAAAAGTGAACCAGACTGATAACCGGCAGTTAAGCTATTGCCAATTGTAACAAAGTTTGTAAAATTCACTGCACCCAAATTTGGTGTTGGCGGATTTGGTGCAGTTAGATCTGAACGATCTTCACAAGACATGAGAAAGATTGAAGTCAAAAGAACTGCAACCATCAAGAGTAATTTCTTTTTCATATTATTTTTCTCCTTTCTTAAAAACTATATGATAAACTTAGTGAAAACAAATTCGCTGTTGAATTGTACGTTCCATTGAAAGGAGAAATTCCGGAAGTATAATCTTCTTGCGAATCTGTAACTGTTGTTTCTTCGGATCTGATAAACAAATATGAAGCGGCTATCCCGATTTTCGGAGAAACTTTGAAATCAAATCCCCCGCTGAATCCAAGACGGTTTGCATCAGGTAATGAAGGATTTAACTTAGATGGTGAAACCGGGTGATTATCATAATAAATTCCACCCAGCAGAGATAGTGCAGACGAAAGTCTGTATTCCAATCCAAATCTACCAATGTAAGTATCTTCATAATCTCTTGGGCTTGATAAGTCAGTATAAGCAGGATCAACAAAATCTATTGCCAATACATCATAGCTTGACCAGCCGATAAACTGATAATCTATGCTAAGAGTTAATTCTGAAATAGGATCAAAAGCCAATCCTACGGCTATATTCATTGGAATTGTAAGTTTCGCTTCAACATCTGCATTTTTAGGAATTCTCTTAGTGTCGATCAATTGTTGGGCACCTTCAGCATCGGCAGTTCCTTTAAATCTATAATCTACCTCGCTATGAAAAGATGCACCTAAAGAAAGGTTCTTAGATGGCTTATACATTAAACCGAATTGATAACCGAATCCTTCGGTATCCTTACCATCAAGAGTAATAAAAGCATCCCCTGTAAATGGAGCTTGAGAATTTTTTCTTGTGATGAGAACAGTTGCGAAGCTGTAATGAAAACCTGCACTGATTGAAAAGTTGTCTGTTAAGCTGTATGCGAAAGTTGGCATAAAAGCAAAAGTTTGAAGTTCTGTTTCAACTGCGAGATATTTCCCAATCCAATTCTCATCCCATTTTGTTCCCAAACCGAATGGAGTTGTAAAACCGATTCCAAGAACAGTTTTTTCATTTGCACGATATGCTGCGAAAAAATGACTCGGGAAAAAGCTTTGTTTTTCCATTTTGTATTCAGTTATTTGAGGAGCAACGCCTCGAAAAGATGTTACTGGAGTAATTAATGCTGTTCCCAGCATAATCTGAGTTCCGGTTAACTGAGTCAACCCGGCTCCATTCCAATAAATAGCAGATGCATCATTGGCAATTGCGGTAAACGCTCCGCCCATTCCCATTGGTTTTGCACCATGCTCATTCAATTGGAATCCTCCTGCATTAACATTCTCAAGCGAAAATGCTATCAGCAGGACAATGCAAAGAAAGAAAGTTTTCAAATGACCTCCTATTGCTTAGTTATAGAATAGTTAATTTATTTATTGTAGCACCTAATCAACTACCGAGAAAAGGGCAGCGCCTTTTTCAACTTTAGCGCCCTCTTTAACATAAATATCTTTAATAGTTCCCATGTTTACTGAACGAATTTCATTTTCCATCTTCATCGCTTCAAGAATCATCACTGCTTCTCCATGATTAACTTTATCACCTTTACTCTTCTTCAACTTCAGGATCATTCCTGGCATTGGAGCTTTAACATCTAAATGATGGTACTCAGATAATTTTTGAGCTAGTACTTCACTTGCTTTTTCCTGAAGCGAAGTTCGAACAGTTAATTCAAATTTTTCACTTTGGGAAAATAGCACTAAATTCTCATTGTTTTTATGAGTACATGTAAAATTGTAAATTTTTTCGGCAATTCTCAAGAAATAAACATTATTTACTGTCTCAAGTATTTCGAAGTCTAATTCTTCACCATTGAAAATTACTTTTGAATCGCTTATAAAATTAAGTCGAATTTTCTTTCCATTTATCGAAACAATGCACTCACTCATAGTTCTGCTCAATCCATTTGTTCGAGTCAGCGCCTGATTTCTTTTGAACCATACCTTTTCGCAATTTTAATTGACCAGCAAGTATGGCTGATGCTTTGAGGATATCTGTATTGCTCTTAGGCGAATCAAATAATATTTTTTCTCTTTCAAGGTAATTTATATCAAATTCACCACTGATGAACTTTTCGCTGCTTAAAATATTCATTAAGAATGATATATTATTTGCAATACCGGAAATATTGTATTCCCCAAGTGCTCGTAAAATTTTCTTAATTGTTTTTTCTCTATCTGAATCCCAGCAAATTACTTTTGATACTAATGGATCATAATAAACACTAACTGCAGAACCTCGGCGAATTCCTGAGTCAACTCTTACTCCCGGACCTGATGGTTCATAATAAGTCGAGATATTGCCTGTTGATGGTAAGAAATTATTTTGGGGATCTTCAGCATAAATTCTTGCTTCGATTGAATGATTATTTATTTTGATTTCATCCTGCGTAAAAGATAATGGTTTTCCCGCTGCGACTGCAATCTGTTCTTTAACCAAATCTTTTCCCGTAATCAATTCTGTTACGGGATGCTCAACTTGAATTCGAGTATTCATCTCAAGAAAATAAAAATTCTTCTTAGAATCCATAAGAAATTCAATTGTTCCTGCATTATAATATCCACATGCTTTAGCTGCCTTTATTGCAGCCGATGTAATTTTCTCACGCGTTGCCGAATCAACAAAAGATGAAGGAGCTTCTTCAATAATTTTCTGATGCCGACGCTGAATTGAACATTCACGTTCAAACAAGTGCACGTAATTTCCGAACTTATCACCAAAAACCTGAACTTCAATATGCCTGGGATTATTGATATACTTTTCAATATAAATATCATCATTTGCAAATGATTTTACAGCTTCCCGTTTAACAGCTTCAAAAGAAGATAAGAATTCTTCCTCCAAGATTATTTTTCGCATGCCTTTTCCACCACCGCCTGCGACCGCTTTAAGTAAAACCGGATAACCGATTTGCGAGGCAAGCTTCATCCCTTCATCTGAATTTTTAATCGGCGTTATCGCTCCGGGAACAATAGGAACTTTATTTCGGCTCATCAAAGTTCGGGCTTCAGTTTTATTTCCCATCATGCGTACAGATTTAGATGACGGACCTATAAATGTAATACCTGCATTTTCAACTGCGTGAATGAAATCGGAATTCTCAGAAAAGAAACCATAACCTGGATGAATTGCATCGGCTTTAATTTTCTTTGCGAGGTCTAATATTTTGTTTTTGTTGAGATATGATTCGCTAGCTGTTGAAGCACCAAGGGAATATGATTCATCAGCAAGAATAGTATGTAAGGAAGTTTTATCAGCATCAGAGTAAACGGCGGCTGAAGTGATCCCAAGCTCTTTGCATGCTCGTATTACTCGTACCGCAATTTCACCCCTATTGGCTATTAATATTTTCTTAAACATTAACCCTTCTCGAACGATGAATTAAGTTAAAACTATTTTAGCTCGGCAATGGTAATTCCATCTCCGCCCATATCAACATGTGCAAAATGAAATTCCTTAACCTTGTCGTGGGATTTGAGAATCTCCTTCACAAATTTTTTCAACACGCCCGTGCCTTTTCCATGCAGAATTTCGACTCTTGTCAAACCTGAAACATAAGCATCGTCAATAAATTTAATCACTTCAAATTCAGCTTCCTCAGGTTTCTCACCTCTAATATCTAAACGATATGCCGGATTTGCAACTGATAATTTAACAAAATTATCCTGAATTTTATTCTCTTTTTTAGATTTTGACAAATCGCCTAACGAAGCTTGAATTTTCAAGCCGCCTGAAACTAATAATGCTTTATCTTTATTAATTTCAATTATTTCACCTGCAGTATGAGTATTTTTTATCTGAACATAATCCCCAACAGTAAGAATTTCATTTTCATCTGCAACATCTAAAGCTTCCGAAAAAATACTCTCGTTCTTTTCTTTCAGTTCTTTGATGATGACTTTCGAGGATTTAATTACGTCTTTATTAGCATTTGATTCTTTCAAATCCTTTATGATTTTTTCAAATCTCTTATTTAAATCCTTAAGATAGTTTTCTGCTTCAGTTTTCGCTTTCTTGATAATCTCTTTTTTATCTTTATTAAGTTTATCAATGTTTTCTTTATAATAATTTGAGAGTTCATTTAACTTAATATTTTCGACTTCAGCTTTACGAAGTTGATCTTCCAATTCTTGAGACTTTGCTTCCAAAGCTACGAGAAAATTCTCGATGTTCTGTTTATTTGAATCAAGATAATATTGTGCGGTCGTCATTAAATCTTCATCCAAACCAATTCTCTTAGCAATCTCAAAAGCATAGCTTGAACCGGGAATCCCCTGTTTGAATTTATATGTTGGTTTGAGATTTTTATGATCAAACTCCATTGCAGCATTTTCGAAACCAGGCATATCATGCGCAATTATCTTTAAATTACCATGATGCGTAGTGGCAAAAACTAAAGATTTTTTCTCCTCAAGATGAATAAGAATTCCTGCAGCTAATGCCGATCCTTCCGCCGGATCAGTTCCGGTTCCGATTTCATCTAATAAAATTAAAGAATTGCTTGATGCAGATTCCAAAATGTGATTAATATTTGAAAGATGAGAACTAAATGTGGAAAGATCATCCTCGAGTGATTGTTCATCGCCGATATCAACTAAAATATCCTTGAAGTAATGAAAGTTTGAATCCGGACTGCATGGAATATGAATTCCGGAATTGATCATCAAATGCAGTAGCCCGATTGTTTTTAACACAACAGTTTTTCCGCCTGCATTTGGTCCAGTAATCAAAATTACATTTTGTTCAGCAACATTTACTGTTAGTGGAACAGTTATTTCTCTACCAAACTTTTTAAGAAGAATCGGGTGTCTTGAATTTTGAATGCATATCGGATTTGAATTATCAATGGTAGGAAAACAGCCGATAATTTCAATCGAATATTTAGCGCGGGCAAAGATTGTGTCTATCTCTGTGACGGCATTTAGAGTTTTACGTAATTCAATGTTAACTTCACCAATTCGCTTAGTTACTTCCTTAAGTATTCTTTCTATCTCCCTTTTTTCAGCAAAGGTTAGAGAGATAATATCATTATTTAGTTCGAGCGTTTCTTCTGGCTCAATGTATACAGTTTGACCGGTTGATGACTCTGAATGTATAAATCCGCGTATGTGTCTTTTGTGTTCAGCTTTGATAGGCAGGACAATTCGACCATCTCTTAGAGTTACATAATCTTCTCTTACTAAATTATCCTCTTTAAGCTGTTTAACAATTTTATTGACAGACCGAATCAGATCCTCTTTGCGTGAGGAAATCTCCTTTCGCATATCATGCAGCTTAGGACTGGCATTATCCTTAATTTCACCATTTTCATTTATTATTCGCTGGATATAGTTCTCAAACGCTTTATCAACAAACAAATTGTGACTCAGTTCGTTTAGAGGCGAATTTTTTTCGGTATTAGTCTTTAAGAATTGAAATAAATTTCGCGAAACCACTGCGAGTTTTAGAATTTCAAGTATCTTTTTAGCTTCAAGCAAAGCTCCTTCAATGGCGCTTTGCGAAAGAGTATTTTCTAAATTAGGTAAATAATCTATTGGAGGATTAGCAAGCTTTATCAAAATGTCTTTTGCTTCAGTTATCAGTTTACCTTCCTTGATAATTTCAGGTAAACTTGTAAAAGGAGAAATAGAAAGTACTTTGTTCTTTCCCGCCTCAGTAATGCAATAATTTGAAATGTAAATTAAAACTTTGATGAATTCTAATTTATCAAACACTGATTTAGAGTTCATCAGATTGAGTCTTTCTCGTTTATATAATCTTTGATGATTTTTCGTGAGTCCGGAGTGTACTTTTGCAGGTAATCTATGGTTGTGGGAATTACACTATAAACCGGAAGATAAAAAAGTGAAGATTGCGCTGTTTTTTCAGTCGGTATATCAAATATTTTCAGGATGATAAATACGGCGCTTAAAAAAAAGATGACCTGAATTAAACCGACTATTCCGCCAAGAATTTGATTTAATAGATTGTTTACTTTGTCGAATGGGTGAACAACTCTTTTTATGAAGGCAATAATTATCATGATGACAAGAAAAACTACAGCACCGCCAATTATCTCAGAAAGATAAAATTCTATTCCCAGCGCAGATTCAATTAACCGACCAAAAGGTACTGCGAATAAGACCGCTAAGTAAATCGCAATTGCCAATCCAATCAACCCAATTAGCTTTCTGATAAATCCGTCTTTGTAGCCGAGAATGAATCCAATGAGCAGAGCGACAACAATTATAATGTCAAGAATTATCACTTTTCAGCTTAAGAATTTTTCAACAATACTTTTAACTAATTTACCGTCGGCTCTACCTTTAAGCTCTTTCATCACCATTGGCATAAGTCTGGGAAAGTCCTCTTTTGATTTTGCTCCGACTTCAGACGCAATACGTTTGACTTCAGAAGTGATCTCATCTTCGCTAAGTTGTTTTGGCAGATAGTCAAGAAGTATTCCGAGTTCTCTTTCTTCCTTTAAAGCTAATTCTTCTCTGCCCGCATTGCGAAATTGTTCTATCGAATCTTTTCTTTTCTTTACGGCTGTGCTTAACATTTTCACTTCATCATCTTGATTTATTTCTCTTCCAATTCCGCTTTTTTCAAATTCGAGTATTAATGCCCTAATAGAACGAATAGTTTCCAGCTTAACTTTATCACCGGATTTCATTGCTTCTTTAAGATCCTGGTTTATTCTTTCTTTTAAATTCATCTTATTTCCTGTTAAATAGAAAAGGCAGGCTTTGTACAAACCTGCCTTTTAAAATAATACGTTGATTTAATAATTATATTTTAATATTAGTTGAGTAATTTATTCTTAAACAATAAGCTTTTCTAAGTTCTTGCTGAATATCTGTTACCAATCCCATCTCCTGATTTCTGTCAACTCTCATTGATATGATAACATTAGGAAGTTCCTGGCGTTTTTTGTACATGATATCCTGAATTTCTTCAAGCTTAACTATACTGTCATTAACTTGAATTCTTCCAGTGCTTCCAACCCAGACATATGAAACCAATCTCTTATTTTCAATTTTCTCTATTGCTTGAGCTTCAGGAAGCTTGAAATCAACAAGAACATCGACTTCTCTAAGAGTAGTTGTAACCATAAAGAAAAGTAGAAGCATAAAAACAATATCGGGCATGGAAGCGGTCGGTATTTCCTGTTTTGTGTTAGCCCTTCTTTTTTCAAATTGCATAAAACTTACCTCCTGAGCATTTACTTCTTTATTGATTCCGGTTCAGCTAAAGATATAATAATTGGAATTTTATCCTGAACCTTTTTTTGAGATTCTTCATCCAGATCATTATACTTCCTGCCGAAATTGGAATTTGAATATTCATCCCTAGTTTCGAAATATGATAGCTTAACCTGATCTAAGGTTTGAATATAAAGGTTATAATTTGTTTTTCTATCTGTTTTCAAAGAGACAATTAATTTTTTATTTGCCGGAAGCTCAATTTTTGAAATGATTCTCGGTTTTAATTGATTTTTAATCTGGAAAATTGAAATTGGAGCTCCATCCAGCAGAACGTCTCCATTTTCATTAACCAGAAGTGCTGCCATTCTTTCCCTTGAAACAGGAACAATATCAGTTTCCTCAATGGGCTCGGGTAAAGCTAAGCCAATTCCTGTATCTACATCAATTACAGTTGCAACTAGGAAAAAAAGCAGTAAAAGGAATGCTATATCTGCCATGGATGCAGTAGGAATTGAGGCCTCTTTAATTTTTCTTTTCTTAATCATTTCATTTTTTCAAATAATAATAGGTAAATATTACAAAGGAAGAAATTTCTATTTCTTTTTATTCAGTTCGTATAGAGCATCAATTAATTCAACTGAACTTTCTTCCATATCGCCAACTAATCTATCAATTCTCGAAACAAAATAATTATAAAATACTTGTAGAATCATTGCTACAACCAAACCAAATAGGGTTGTAAGAAGTGCTACAGAAATACCAGAAGCAACAATTGCCGGAGAAATCTGAGCGGCTTCCTTTATAGCGTCAAATGCTTCAATCATACCTTGAACTGTTCCGGTAAAACCAAGCATAGGGGCAATTGTAATAAAAGTTGAGATCCAAATTAATCCTTTTTCCAAGAATCCCATTTCAATGCCGCCATAAGTCATAATTGCTTTTTCAGCAGCGTCAAGCCCTTCGCCTGCTCTCAACAAACCAGCATGGAAAACTGAAGCAATCGGTCCGCGCGTATTGGCACAAACTTCTTTTGCCGCTTCAACACCGCCTGAATCCAAAGCACCTTTAACTTTAACAATAAAATCTTTTGTGTTAACTCTTGCTCTTGATAATGTCCACATTCTTTCGAAAACGAAAGCAAGACCGAGAACCAAGCATGCAAGAATTGGATGCATGAATATTCCACCGGCTTCATACTTTGTTGTTAGCCAATTTAATACTCCTGTATTTTGCGCGGTTTGAGCAATAGCACCCAGCATTGAGTAGATAGCAACTGCAATTTCCATAGAGAATGACCTCCTAAATAAATAATGTTAATGAATCAAAGGAAAGTTTTGTACAATTCTTATAAAATAACTTGACTACAATAATCATTTCAAAAAACAAAGTCAATAAGAATTTCGTTATGTTTTTTAATAATTTTACTATTACTTCTAAACTTTTAAGCGATCTTTCAACGTGATTACATTACCGCTTATATAACTAAAATTACTGAACAATGAATACACAACTTCACCAATTTCTTCAGGTTTAATCCATTTGCTAAAATCAGCATCTGCCATCCAGCTTCTATTTGCCGGAGTGTCAATAATATAAGGTGAAATAGCATTTGCACTTAAATTTATTTTTTGTCCTTCAATGGCTAAAGTTTTTACCAAATGAACTAAAGCGCTTTTTGAAACACCATAAGCACCTTTCATTGCTTCAGGATTTTCGGCGGTATATGCAGCAGTTATACAAATAGAACCGCCTGCTGATGCTTTCACTAGCCAAGAAAAATGTTTTGCTAATAAAAAGTTCGCATTTAAGTTCAAGCTAATCATTCGATTCCAATCCTCAAGCTTTGTCTCCCAGATTGTTTCCCCTCCCCAAAATCCGCCAATTGTAGAAAATAAAAAGTAACAAGTATCTCTATCCGGTTTAATCTGGCTGAAAGCAGAAATAACGTTTTCTTCTTTGGTTAAATCTTTAATTTGAACGTTCACCGTTTTGTCTATTGATATTTTATCATCAAGAAGCTTAGAATCAAAAAGATAAATTTTATCAAAATCCTTTTGTGATAACACTTTTGTAACACCTTTTCCCAAAGCTCCATTAGCACCGAAGATCAATAATTCCTTTCGCACTAATCACCTCAAAATAAATTTTGCTGAAACAGAAAAATGATCGCTGTATCCCCCCAAATAACGATTACCTCCGTATGTCGGAAACGGGGTGCCTTTGTATTTTCCTGAACGTGTTGCGACTAAATCATTATTAAAAATTGAGAACGAATCGCATAAGTAACTTAATCCTTTTTGCATTATGAGACCTGAAGAAATAATTATTTGATCGAATAAATTCCAATCACTGCGAAAGCTGAGTGTTCCTAAACCTTTCTCAAAAAGATTATAGGATAAATTGTAAAGTTCTTTTCCTGGTATATCAACATTTTTTGCATTTATGGGATCGCATTTGAAAGGATCTGCACCAAGGGTTTTTAGAATTGACTCATCAACCGGTTCATCATTGAAATCACCCATGATAATTATTTTTGCAAAACCGTTTTTATCAAAAATTCTATCGACTTCCCTTTTCAAAACTCTTGCAGCTTCAATTCTTTTATATTCTGTTTCACTTGCGCCTCCACGTCGTGATGACCAGTGATTAACGAAAAAATGAATCTGCTCTCCGTTTTGATTCTGCAAAACAGCATGCAAAATTAATCTTGTTGGTGAGGAACTTAATTTTTTAATTTCATAACTATCAAATGCTATAAGCTTAAATTTATCAGCGTTATAAATAAAACCGCAATCTATTCCGCGATTATCGGGAGACTCAGCATAGGCAATTTTATAATTTTTATCATCAAAGTATTTTGATACTAATTTTTCCAACACAGCTTTATTTTCGCATTCTGCAACCCCAATAGCATCCGGTGCATTGTAGTCATTCATGGATTTAATTGCACGAGCTAAATTGTACATTTTCTTATCTAACCTATCATTGGTCCATTCTTTTAGTCCATCAGGTAAAAATTCCTGGTCATCTTTGTTGGGATCATCAATTGTATCGAAAAGATTTTCGAGATTCCAGAATGCTACGAACAAAGTATCTGTTTTGACCAGAGGTTCGGCTTTGCATGACGACACTAATACGAATAAAAATAAGATTAACGCTTTTTTCACTATCGTCAAACTCATAATATCACATTAAAATTAATTGAACTAATATAAATATTGGCAACAGAACGATTATAGAAAACTTAAACATATAGCTGAAGAAATCCGGCATTTTAATATTGTTCTCTTCTGCAACAGCTTTAACCATAAAATTAGGCCCATTACCAATGTATGTCATTGCTCCGAAAAATACAGCGGCAGTACAAATTGCTTTTAGAATTTCCTCGGGGATTCCAGCGACCAAAACCGGAGCAGATTGCTGCAATCCTAATGCAAGTGAATGAAATGTTACTGCAGTTGGTGTGTTGTCAAGGAAACTGCTTAATAAACCAGTGAAGTAATAAAATTGAGTGGTTGAAGAAACACCGAGACTTTTTGCATTCGATTCAAGATAAAGTAAACATGGAACCATTGTGATAAAAATACCAAGAAAAAGGTACGCAACTTCTTCTATTGGTCCCCAAGTAAAGTTGTTTGAAGTCCTTGTAATCTTCGGCGTGGTTAGCATTGACAAATAAGCCATTACAATTATCGCAAACTCACGAATGAATTTGAAATAATGATTGGTTTTAATGAATGAAAGATATTGTTCATTCAGAAATGCTACGGCTAATATTACTCCGATGAGATAGTAGAAATTTATTCTGCCTTGAATTCTAATTGGTCTAATAGCTGTCTTATCAATTTGTATTGCAATTGGCTTCTCTTTCTTGTAAAAGTAACTATCAACCATAAAATAAAGAATTAAAAGTAGTGCATTGGTTAAAAACCATTCTAAAAAAAGACCGAAGAACCAGGTAAACGGAGCTCCGCGCAAATACATCATAAAGAGTGGAGGATCTCCGAGCGGGGTAAGCAATCCTCCGCAGTTAGCAACAATCCCGATGAAAAACAAAATAGTATGAACTTTAAATTCTCTTTCCTTATTAGTTTGAATTACCGGACGAATTAATAACATGGCAGCACCGGTTGTCCCCATAAAAGATGCAAGTACTGCTCCAATTCCTAGAAACAATGTATTGATTTTTGGTTTTGCCTCTATGTCGCCGGTTAAATAAATGCCGCCCGTAATGATGAATAATGAGCCAAGAAGAATTATAAATGGAATATAATCGAAGACAATTGTATCAAATAATTTTTCAGTTAGACCTGCTGAAAGCAAATAAATTATTACCGGGATGCTGAGAAGCAAACCAATAATTAATTTGTTTTTATTCTTTTCCCAATAATGATTTAAGGTTAGCGGAAAAATGGCTATTGAGGCAAGCATGAGCACGAATGGCAGCATACTTAATTCAGGAATTTGTACAGAAGAATGTTCCATAGCTTAAATTATTTTTAATAATAAATGACCGGTGTAAAGATAAAAATATTTTTTAGAATTCAATTCGAGTTGCCACTCCATGTAACTTGCGATAATTCAGTTTGTAGAATGCAACAAAGTGCGGTGTAATTTTCTTAAGGAAAGAATAAATCCTTAGGAATGGTCTTTTAGTTGAAATTTCTTCAATGCCATAAAAAATTACTTTCTCATTTATTCCAGCATCTTTAAGAATTTTCGGAATATTAACAAATTCCATGTACCCGCAACTAATAATTAATCCTTTAAGTCCCGGGGCAATTTCTTCAACCTTGGTCACGTTTATTCCATAAGGATAATCCGAAGTTGAAATAGATACAAAAATATTTTCTTCATACATAATGTTTGTGCGCAACATACAATGAACCACGTAAGGCGGAACTTTCTCTAAATTTTTTGTAAGAAATAATGCCGTGCCTTTTATATTATTTCCCAAACTGTAAATCTGATTATAGCTTTCGAGAAAAAAGTCTATAGATAGAGACCTGAACGCTATTTGTAAATTTTTATTCCCGATTGTCCATAGCATTATCACAAAAAAAGGTATGGAAGCAATAATCAAAGACCAGTAACCCCCATGAGGAATTTTACTAAATACGGCATACAAGAAAAACGAATCAACTACAAGAACAAAAATTGCAGCATAAAATTTAATTTTGATTCTACTCAGCTTGAAAATCCAAATCATAAATATGGCACTTATTGTCATAGTAGCTGTAACGGCTAATCCATATGCAGCGGCAAGATTCTCAGATTTCTTGAATAGAAATATTATTGCAATCACAGCGGCTAAGAGCATCCAATTAACTGCACCAATGTAAATCTGGGATTTCAGATGAGTTGATGTGTATTTAATTTTCATAAGTGGAAAAATTCTTGTTGTAATGCCTTGATAAATTAAAGACATTACAGCGCTTATCATTGCTTGAGAAGCTATGATCGTAGCAAACAAAGCAAGAAAAATGAATGGTATATAAAGAACATCCGAAAATTTATGCACCATTTCAAAAAGTACAAAATTTGATTTACCATATTGTGCAAGGTAAGCGCCTTGACCAAAGTAATTAATTACTAACGCCACAAAAACAAAATACCAAGCATGCCTGATTGGTTTAGCTCCGAGATGACCCATATCGGCATATAAAGCTTCACCTCCAGTAGCACAAAGTATTACTTCACTTAAGATAAAAAACCCGGGTAGTCCGTTATGCAACAGGAAATCAATCGCATAATACGGGCTGATTGCCATTAGAACATTTGGGATTTTAAAAATATAAAACATTCCTGAAATGAATAGCGACAAAAACCATAATATCATTATTGGACCAAACGATGATGAAACTTTATCCGATCCTTTATGCTGAAATGCAAAAAGTATTATCGTGATAGCACAAGTAATTAATAAAATTGTCTCTAAGGTAATTTTTTCAAGACCGGGAAAAAGCTTCAATCCTTCAACTGCCGAAAGGATACTTATTGCGGGAGTTATCACTCCATCACCCATCAAAAGCGAGACACCAAGATATCCGAGATAAACTACAAACAAGCCCCTTCGTCCTTTTTTAACTTTTGAACCGAGAATTTCTTTAAGAACAATTATTCCACCTTCGCCTTTAGTACTTAAGCTCATTGCAAGCCATGAGTATTCAACTGTCACCAGGACAATTAATGCCCAGAAGATGAGAGACAACACTCCCATAACATTTTCAATTGTTGGAGTAGTAAGGGTGAAAATAACGGTTAAAGTGTAAATAGGACTTGTACCGATGTCTCCAAACACAAGTCCCATCGCTTTTATATTCTCGAATATTGATGAAGTGCTATGTTTCTTAGACATTAAATCAAAACCGAATAGCTTGGTTGCAGGTTTTTTTTATCCTTCCAAATTTATCCAACATAAAAATTATCGAAACACTAATAAAAATTTTAGAGCACTTTTTTCTTATTCTTATCCCAAGCCAATTTTATTAAAAAGAAAAGAGAAAGCATAAGAACAATCATTAAAATTCTTGCGCCCCAAATGTAAGAAACATTTTCCGGGTTTACATTCTTTAACAATAAGATTGGTATTGCATCATTCACAAACCACCAGATCATAATAATGAATAGAACAACCGGTGTAATGAACTTCATGATGTAGTAAAAAATTTTTGGGATTGCAATATCTCCGCCTTCGTTCATTTCCTTCCATGCTTTGTCTGCACCAAATACCCACATGAAAAGTATTGTTTCCACCAAAGCAAAGACTGCCAAACCAAATGTTCCTGCCCAATAATCCATTTCATCTAAGAATCCGTACTTTAAGAAAAAAACAACAAATTGTACGCTGATTAAAACCACCACGGCAAGAATTGCCGTAGCTTTTTGTCTGCTAACTTTAAATTCATCTTCTAAGAAAGCAATAATAGGTTGACCCATTGCAACTGATGAAGTTATTCCTGCAAAAAACAAAAGCAGGAACCAAATGAATCCGAAGAAGTAACCGAACGGAATTTGCTCGAAGATTAAAGGCATTGACACAAAACCAAGATCAAACGCTCCGCCTTTTGCAATTTGTGTTGTCATTGCAATTCCAAAAAAGGCAACTGCGGCAGGGATTGCAATTGATCCACCAAGAACTACTTCAGCAAACTCGTTAGTTGCAGAAGTGCTGAGACCCGAGAGAGCAATATCATCTTTTGGCTTAAGATAACTTGAATAAGCTTGTATTGTTCCCATTCCAACTGATAGTGTGAAGAAGATTTGCCCGGCAGCAGCTAACCAAACAGAAGCATTACCAAGCTGTGAGAAATCAGGGTTCCAAATGAAAGCTAAACCATTTATAACATTCCAATCCGGATGATTTGCATCTGGTGCTCCTAAAGTTAAAACTCGAATTGCCAATATGATTGCAAAAAGAAAAAGCAAAGGCATTGCTATCTTCGCAAGCTTTTCTATTCCTTTAGATATACCTCTGAATATTATCCAAAAATTTATTGCGAATGTAGCAAGCATAAATGCATAAGATGGCCAGATGCTTGAGAAATGTGCACTGGTTTCCCTTCCCTGGAAACTGTAAAGGAAGTTTCTCATTGCATCGAATGAGTGTAAATCAAAATAGGTTTGCGTGATTGAAAAAAAACTAAATGCGAGCGTCCACGATTCGATGTAAGTGTAGTAGATCATTATGACGAGTGAAATGATTAGGCCTAAAGAACCGAAATATTTTGCAACTCGATTTTTCCAAATTACATCGAACATACCTGGGGCACTGCCGTGACCATATTTTCCGCCATGTCTTCCGATTCCCCATTCAATCCACATCAGTGGAATACCGAGAATTAAGAAGAAAATAAAGTAAGGAATCATGAAAGCACCGCCGCCATTTTGTGCAGCTTGAACTGGAAACCTTAAAAAATTTCCTAATCCAACTGCATTACCGGCAACGGCTAAAATTAACCCGATTCTGCTTCCCCATTGTTCACGTTCACCTGTTTGGCTCATTCTTTCTCCCAAATAGTTATTAAACGAATTCCTTTGAACTTCTCTTTAAAGATAATAAGGTTTTGATTCAAGCTATTCAACATTATATAACAATAAGTTAATAAGGTCAAAATATTAGTGCGTATTCTAGTTACTAAGGTTATTCTTTAAATAATGCTGAACAATTTTTTTTAAGTGAAGTAATATTTTTTTTTAAGTCACTATCATGATTTGATAGATTTTATTAAATCTTATCTGCATTTTAGCTAACCTTAGTAACAATCTAAAAAGGGACAACAAAACCTTATTAACTTATCAGTTATAATG
>Ga0209322_10000034_pt1 | contig 58654 bp, 57 predicted proteins | sample Rifsed19ft1_FD_184013 | JGI IMG/M metagenome (GOLD analysis project Ga0209322, IMG submission 184013) | Soil microbial communities from Rifle, Colorado, USA - sediment 19ft 1 (version 2) | ecosystem: Environmental > Terrestrial > Deep subsurface > Rock core/Sediment | place: Rifle, Colorado... | reverse complement strand
TGCTGGAGAAAATTGCCTTGATCTGATAGGGAACCTCAACCGGATCAGGGCCGCTTGTACCCAGCGACTTGTTCGAAGGATCTGCCGGCGTGTACATCTTCACTTTGCCGTCGATCATTGCATCATACATGAGCGCCTGTGCCAGGTTCGTTGCGTGGGTTCCCGATGGTGCTGCCAAATTCCAAGTATTCACATACAATGAGGCAATTCCTGCATAGTAACCGCATGGTGTGGCGCCAGGTCGGCCAACATTCCCTGTCAGCGCAGCCAAGGCGGCAAACACTCTTCCCATCAAGTAGCCGTTGTCCCATCGATCGACTCCCATGTTCGGGAGTATGGAAGCGGGCTTTCGCCTGGCATACTCTCTCGCCAGACTCTTCACTTCTTCCGGATCTAGGTCCGTGAGATTCTGTGCCTTCTCTGGGGTGAATTCCGCAACTCTATCCGAGAGCAGCTGGAAGGCAGGCCTGACAGTGGCCGTTCCAGCTGAGAACGTGCCGGTAAGAGCTGGGTGAGACAACTGATCAAATGGCTTTGCCGAGTCGCTTGCTTCATCCCAGACCATGTACTTGTCCGACCCATCCGCCACCAAGTCTTTTTCGCGGAGGAAGTGTCCGTTGTCCCTTACCAGGAAAGGAGCCACCGTGTGCTTGACGAGAAAATCCTCATCGTATATACTTTCGGCTATTATCACGTTTGCAATCGACATGCCGAGGGCGACGTCGGAGCCAGGTCGGGGATGCATCCATTTGTCTGACTTTGATGCAATCACGCTGAAGTGAGGATCAATGGTGACAAGCTTCGCTCCGTTATCAATCGCATCGGCAACGAAATGCCACGCATGTATGTCGCTCTCCGTCAGGTTGCTACCCCAGACTATCATCAATCTGGCATTATCCGCAATATCGGCAAGCTCATTGCCACCTCCGTAGAACGACAGACCGGCCTGCTGCAACCCCAGAGGCATCGCAAGATCCGTAGATACACCCAGATTGGTGCCTTGGAAGATGTTTGCGAATTTCACCATCGCCCCGCCATATCCATTTATCATACCATAGTTCCCGGAAATGGGGAGAAACGCCACCGCCTTCGAGCCGTAATTCTTGCTGACGCTGTTCAATTGCTCCGCGATCGTGTTGATTGCTTCGTCCCATGTTATCCTCTGCCACTGTCCAGAACCACGTTGTCCAACCCTCTTCATCGGGTACTTCAGCCTGTCTGGATGGTAGACCCTCTGCGCATGCGTAATTCCGCGGAGACATATTCGATTGTACCTTGGGTCGGGCATCTGGTTCGGTGAAGTCTTGACCAACCTCCCTTGGTAGATGTGCGAGGTTATTCGGCAGGTCTGCTTGCAGTTGTTGGTGCAAACATTGTTGTACAGTACCTCCTGTTCTGCTTGTGTTTCTTGCGATGAAGTGGTTGCAGGCACGAGCGCTCTCAGCACAGTGTCCGCTGGTGAAAGAGCAACGTAGGTCATTGCACCTACTGCGGCCGAAAGCTTCAGAAATTTCCGACGGTTCAGCTTCATGGGTGTCTGATCCGCGTAAGCAGGCGTGGACTGATGTTTACAACGGTTTGCTATACATAGTACAGTCAAGTCAGAATTCTAAATACCAAGTAATGTCATCGCCAATGTTGCCAGACAATAAGATCCAAATTCGCCCACAGAATTCCCAGTCTCTGGTTTGTGAACCTGATTCAGCAGAGTCTATTTCAGGGGGCAACTAAGGGGATTGAACGTTGATGAAAGCCGCTGGAGCATCCCGCAAGGCAGGGTCTCATTTTCAAGGTTAGAATAACTCAATTCTTGCGTTCCGGAATGGTGGGTACAGTAGGGCAAGTTGATTGGATAATTCTTATTGTACAGTTCATGAAGGTTGATACATACAACAACAAGAACTTGGAGCTTGGAACCTCCAAGTGCTGATAGACTTGCATGCCACACACCGGAAAGCCGACTCGACGAAGACTAGGGTTGCAGTAATCATTCCAGCCTTCAATGAAGCTGGAGGTGTCGGGCGCGTGTTGGGCGCCATTCCAAGAGAGTTGGTTGATGACATAACGGTCGTCAACGATCATAGCACGGACGGCACAGTGTTGGAAAGCATCAGGAATGGAGCAACGCACGTGGTGACTTCTCGCTCTCGCGGTGTGGGAGCCGCGATAAAGACAGGCTATCACGAGGGCTTGATCAGAGGAGCTGATGTACTACTTGTGTTGGCTGGTGACGGCCAGCATGATCCGCACGAGATCCCTAAGTTCCTAGAACTCATCCGACGCGGAGTGGCTGACTATGTTGCTGGAGACCGATTGACCTCATCCCCTCGAAGAGATGGTATGTCCCCGCTTCGCTTCTTCGGAAATCGTTTGCTCACGGTGGCTACTCGCGTTGTCACTGGAATTGATGTTAGAGATTCACAATGCGGATATACCGCCATCACACGGGAAGCACTCATGAGCCTTGATCTGGAGCGGATAACGGATTCGTGGGGAGTCCCGAACGACTTTCTCATTGAGTGCGCGTGTCGCGGTCTCCGAGTCAAATATGTGCCGGTCAAAGCACGAGCTGGATTCCGACCTTCGTACATTAGGCTTCGCTCATACATTCCTAGGATGGCGTTCATACTTTTCCGTGGAGCTTTGAGGATCGCTCGGAGTCGGATGGACCACGGGCAAATGCATTGGTCCTACCCGGCGAGCGAGGTTGGGGAACCGCCACGCGCAAGAAGTACCTCTGTTTCAAATCAGCAGAGTTTACAGTCGGACAGTTGAATCTTCAAGCGCCTAAGGATCCACGTGGTCTGCTTTGGAATTGATCTGCCGGAACTGCGGTACCAAGACTCCTGAAGAACTTGGGTTCTGCACAAATTGCAGAAGGAGGCTAATTCCAAGGACCAAGTTCGATCTGATTCCTGCCGACTTCACATATCCTCCTGACCTGAGCGCGATAGAGAGCATCAAGGTCACTGGGCCTCTGCCTTACATCGTGAAGAGACTTGCGCTTGCGAATTACGAGAAGACCTTGGTGTCCAACCTCTCGGTTAAAGCGCACAAAGTAAGCTATCCCTCCCAAGTTGACCTGCTTGCGCGCCAATGCGCGATGTTGTTGGCGATCGATTTTCTGCCCGAGATATTCATCATAGACGGCGGCCCACCGAATGCCTTCACTTTTGGTAGCGAAGAGCAAGCCTACTTGGTCATGGATTCGAGTCTGTTCGAAGCCCTGACGCCAACCGAGCTGATGGCGGTAATTGCGCACGAACTGGGGCATGTGAAGAGCGGCCACATGATGTATCACACACTCGCAGAGGCTCTAGGGAGCGGAATCAACCTGTCGGCTTCACTCATGGGATTGGGCATGCTTGCGATCCCCGTGCGCTTGGCGCTCCTTTCTTGGCATAGGGAGTCTGAGGTGACCGCGGATCGGACAAGCTTGCTGGCTGTGAATGATATCCAAGTCTTGCATTCCCTACTGTGGAAACTAGGTTCAAGTCGCGGAGTGACTTCTCTAGACCAGCCTCGAAACCAGGAACAAAGAGTCGGGATGCTCGAAGCTGTTGGAGAACTCTTTCGCACTCATCCACTCGACTCTAACCGATTCAAACTTGCTAAAGAGTTCTGGCAGAGCCAGGAATTTCTGAGAGCAAGACAGAAGATCCAACGACGTCAAAGCCTTCTTAGGGCTCTGGTTCCAGTGTGTCGCTTCTGCGGGCAAAGCAAATCGGCGGAAGATCTGTTCTGTCTTCAGTGTGGAAGATGTCAAACCTGATTTTGTGAATGTGACGAACAATGTCTGAGTCACCCGAAGTGCTTGCCGAGATAGCAAAACATCTCAAAGGAAGAAAGTTACTCGTCGGGAGGTACATAGGCCAAGAAAAGTTCAACGTACTGGGCGAGACTCTGCGAGTCGAGGCGAAGCCTCACAAATATCCAACGGGCGGGAAAGTGATAGCGTGGGAAAGACAGCTGCTTGATAGATTTGTCAAGGGCGATTTTGACTCAATACTCCTTCACAGATTTCTCTACAAACCAGTAAAGGAGTACTTGGCGGACCCGGCTCAAGTTCTGACCGACGTGAACAGAATTCTCCCCAGAGGAGGAGTGCTCATCGTGAATTCTTACTTACTAGATCAAACTACTGAGACGTTCGGGTCCGCTGAAACATTCTTCACCGAGAAGGAAATGCAAAATCAACTTGAAAGACAGGCCTTCAGGAAAGTTTCCAAAACACGAGTCGAGGATGCGACTCTCTTTGTGTGTGAGGTATAGGTGGCTCCTCACCCGTCCAAGGGAACAACTTTTGCTCCGGCACCTGCCTTCAGCAAATGAGATGCAGGCGACAGATTCTAATTGGCTGGAAAGCAGGCATTTCAAGTGAACTAAAGGAAGATAGGCGTATGAGGGTATCTCTCATCAACCCTCCGTGGGCGTTGGAAGAACACTTCAAGAGATTCGAAAGCGTGGCAAGTATCCAGCAGCCTTTGGGCTTGGCCTATCTCGCAGCTGGCTTGGAGAAAAATGGACATGAAGTAAATATCGTTGACGCAGCCGTCTTGAACTGTGGTAATGAGCAAATTGTCAGCGAGATTAGGCGACATGGCCCTGATATTATCGGGATAACTTGCGTAACCCCCAGCTACCAGAAAACGCTAAGCTTGGCCACGAGACTGAAGAAAGAGTTTGATTCACCCATCCTCATAGGCGGACCACACGTAACCGCTGTTACTGAAGAAACAATGCGAAACCACTGTTTCGATATCGCCGTGCTGGGAGAAGGTGACTTCACTGTAGTCCAGTTGGCCGACACTATTCATAACAACGGAGATCTCTCGAAAGCGAAAGGAATCGCCTACAGACATGAGAGCGAGTTAATCAAGACACCACCGAGACCTTACATCGAAGACCTTGACTCCTTACCGTTTCCAGCGAGACATCTGCTGCCTCAGCTGAGCAATTACAAACCTACGCCCTCAGCGTACAGGAATCTCCCCCAAGCCACAATGATCACAAGCCGAGGATGCCCCTACCGTTGCGCCTTCTGCGACCGATCCGTCTTCGGCAACAAGTACAGAGCTAGAACAGCGCAGAACGTCGTCGATGAGATGGAACTCCTCATAACCAAGTATGGCGCGAGGGAGATCAGATTCTGGGATGACACCTTCAACATAGATCAGCAGAGAGTCTTGGCGATCTGCGAAGGAATACTCAGCCGTAAGTTCGATGTGACTTGGACGTGTCTTGGGAGGATCAACCACATGAACGAGAACTTGCTCAAAACCATGGCGAAGGCTGGTTGTTGGCAGGTGGACTATGGAATTGAGTCTGGAAATCAAGGGATCTTGAATGGGATAATGAAAGGGCAGACGCTTGATATGGTCCAAAGGGTCGTCAAGATGACGCATAAGGCCGGAATTGGAGTTAGAGGATTCTTCATGCTTGGATTGCCCGGAGAGAATGAATCAACCATGAGAGATACAATTGAGTTCGCAAAGAGCCTTGATCTCACATCGGCCGTCTTTCATATTACGACACCCTTCCCGGGAACGGAACTCTTCAAGATAGCAACCGAGACTGGTGAACTTCGCTCGGACGCAAGCTACAACGAATTTATGCTGGGTTTCTCTGAAGATGTCCCGTATGTCCCAAGTGGACTCACGGCTCAGCGCGTGAGGGACTTCTACAACGCCGCTTACAGAGAGTTCTATTTTCGTCCGAGCTTTCTTGTTAAGAGCCTTTGGGAGATAAGGAATCTGAGGGATGTTCAAAGATATGCAGGGGCATTCTTCATGGTGAATCGCCTAGACTAGTCCGAGTGAGGCTGAGGTTGCTCGCCTGATGGCTCCTAAACTCCTCGCGGTGGCAGGAACAAATAAGTCGGGCAAGACAACGGTCGCCGAACAGATAATCTCAGGCTTGACGAGGGAAGGCTATCGAACAGGGTCTATCAAGCATGTCCACCACCCTGATTTCACGATTAATACCAAAGGAACGGACACATGGAGGCATACCAACACCGGGTCAAGAATTGTGGTTGCTCTTCCGAAGAATGAGACGGCGCTCATCATCAAGAATGAACTTGAATCGACATTGCCCTCAATTCTGGATTTCATGACGAAAGAACCACTTGACACAATCGTGATCGAGGGACTTCACTCGTCTTTGGGACAACGGACTGACATATTCAAGGTAGTGACTGCTCGCGATCCTGAGGACCTACAAGAGAGACTGCACAACAGAGTACCCGCGATAGTGGCAATTTCAGGGATCATCGCCGAAAAGGGATTCAGCCTTCACAATAACAACGTGCCAATAATCAACGCAACAACGGACTCCCAAAAGCTTGTCGAGAGTATTGAAAACGAAATGCTTCGAAAGTAAGTCGCCAGAACCTTTTCAGGGATTGGGTTCAAGATCCACTACGCGACTGGAGCCAGTGGTGACCACTCGATGAATTCTACAGCGGCTGTGATTGTGCTGGCTGGAGGTCTGGGCTCAAGACTGGGCTCAAACAAGCCTCTTCAACGAGTTGCGGGCAAACCCCTGATCAACTACGTTATCGAGCGCGTTTCCGGGTTGTCAGACGATTTTCTTGTTGTCATCGCGCGAGATGCGTCGAAAAGTAAATACTTGGAGGTTCTGCCGAACTTCACCAGAGTGATAAACGATGAACGGGAGGCGAAGAGCCCACTAGTAGGCATAGTCACAGCGCTACGAGCCACGAAATCACAGTATGCGGCCGTCTTGACCTGCGACATACCATTCGTCAACAGACGCGTAATCCAGCTACTCTTAGAACGCGTATCAGACGCTGACGCCGTCATCCCAAGATGGAAGACAGGACATCTAGAACCACTCCAGGCTGTGTACCGCAGAGAACCCACGCTTCACGAGGCCCAAGAAGCACTGGCCAAAGGATGCCTATCACCGATAGACGTAATCAAGAAACTCGCTCGAGTGATATACGTCTCCATTGAAGATGAAATAAGAATGATAGATCCCGAACTCAGAACCTTCTTCAACGTGAACACCAGACAAGACATGGCAAGAGCTGAGATGATGCTTATGCAACGACAGGATGTTGGAGAGTCATGAAGATAGTCACCGTTGTCGGATCGAAGAAAGGCGGAAAGACCACGGTGGTATGCAAATTGGTCGAACGGTTGAAAGCCTCAGGCCACAAGGTCGCAACGGTGAAATTCATGGAACGGAGCCCGGGTATTGATATCAACGACAAAGAAACCTACTTGCACCGGAAAGCCGGAGCGGATATCACAATCGCTTCGTGTATGTCGGAGACTGCCATTTTGAAAAGCGCGCAGCAAAGAGAGAGCCTTGAACAACTACTTAGCTACATTCCCCGGGACGTTGACTTCGTGATATGTGAGGGCGTTGACGACAAGAGCCTCCACAGAATAGTAGCTGCAAGGGTAGCGTCGCAACTCGACGAGTACGTTAACCAAAAGACCATTGCAATATCTGGTGTCGTGGCGAGCAAGGTTCTCACTCACAGACTTCCAGTAGTCGACGTGACAAGCGACCCGGAGAAGCTGGCGGAGCTGGTCAGAAAGCTAGCTGAAAACTAGGACTACGTGTGGCGACGACTGATACCACGGTAACTAGCCTACTCTTCCGTGGTGGGCACACTTGTACAGGAAGCTCGCTCTCAGAGCCGCTCAACTCTCATCCGCGCAGAGTGAAAGCTAATGCGACCACGATAGCAGTCGCAGTGAGTATCACCAGGTCAATTGAAAGTCCGTTCTGATGGTACCCAAGATTGTGGTTCGGTCTGACTCCCCCCAATCCGAAGGCCCTGGCCTCAGCAGCATAAGATATGTCATCACACTTGGCGAGAGCATTCAGAGTCGTTGAAGATAGCATATGCCTCACAGACGAGGCTAGGTTCCTCATTCGAAATCCACCCCTCAACCTAATCGAACTCATGGTGTCTCTGGCGATCCTCTCCAAGTATGGGATAAGGTTGAAGGCGAGGCCGAAAATGAACGAAAATGTCCGCGACTTACTCACTCTTTCAAGAAGATAGCAAAGCTCAGTGAACTTGACAGTTCTCACGAATGCTGATATCGCTAGCACCATGACCACAGCCCTGATCGACATCTCAACTCCAACAAGCAAACCGGAAATGAAGGGGATCGAAGAAACAATGGCAGGCACCATTGTAGGCTGGTATTCTTCTCGCCAGAGAAGAGCGCTAACAACTATGACCATCGGCACGAGTTTCGTCAACTGACGAAGATCTCGAAAAGAGTCCCTAGAGAATAGTACACAAACTCCGACGACGTAGGCCAGTGCTAGTAGCAGACGTATGCCCGTCATGGCTGTCGCTAGGACGAGCGCTCCCGTCAGAAAGGAGAGCGCTCCGAAAACCCCTATCGCCTTAGAATCTCCATAACCCTTGTTGAAAAGCGCCATCCCACTATCCCCGTCACGATTCCTACTATTCCATGTATGATGAGCAACACTGCAAGGATCACTAGGACGTTCGCTGGATTGATTCCCAAGATCTGAGACCCGGAGATGATCGTCTTCTGGTATATGGTCAACATTGGCAGGCCGAAGAGGAGTGGTTGAACGATAAAGGGATGGAAGAAGGTCCAGAACTCCGCGAGCATTCCGCCAATCGAGCTGCTCAGCGCGGTGACACGCCTTGATAGAATCATAGTCAACTCGAGCAGCAACGCTTGCATGATGATCGCGATTGTTGGGGAGAGAATCACTCCGCCTATTGACAGTATCCTGAGTAAAGCGACTACTATACCCATGACCAGTATCGAGCCAATCTTCGGTACGAGACTACGACAAGTGATCATCAGGAAGACTGCGATGGCAGTAAGAACAACTCCGCTGAACGGAATGTTCAGCGCGTGAAGTTGTCCTCCCAGGACGGTTTCGGACACAGCCCACATAGCAGCCAAGACAGCAATGTAGACTGCATCACGAGTGGAGAATCTTGGCGCCCGTTTTTCTTTTTGAAGATCAGTCATCTCGCATTTCACCTCCTAGAGTCTGTTGGGGTCTAAGAGGAGTACCCTCGTTGACATTCAGACTACCGAAAACCTGTCGCGTCGGTCCATCGACGAGGATCCTCCCCCGATTCATGATTATCACGCGAGATGCATATTCAGACGCCAAGCGAACATTATGCGTTATCAAGAACACACTCATTCCCGTATCAGTGCAGCTGCGTACGCGATCCATTAGCGTCTTCAAATGCGCCCAGTTCTGTCCGGTCGTTGGTTCATCCAAAATCAACAGTTCAGGCTTGAGAGCTAAGACCGATGCAGCCGCGACACGATGTTTCTCGCCCTCGCTTAGGTGATGGGGATGAACATCAGCGTACTCAGCTAGCCCAAACAGGTTCATTGCGTCCTCTGCTTTGTTTACATAGTCTGCGAATCCCGTGTTTCGGGGCCCGAATTCGATTTCCTCCCGAACAGAGTCGCAGAAAAGCTGTCGAGTAGGATTCTGGAAAAGCAGTCCAACCCTTCCCATATGATTGCCATTGGCCACGCCTCCGGAATGGTTGAACGCTACACTTCCTCGAGAGGGTTTGAGCACGCCAGCCAGGAGAAAAGCCAAGGTAGTCTTTCCTGCTCCGTTCGCTCCAAGCAAAGCAACCAGTTCCCCTGGTGCGATTTCAAAGGAGACATCCTGAAGCACTTCTCTGTCACCGTAACTGAAGGCTACACTCTCAACTCGCAAGAGAGCGTCGTTACCATGCCCCGTCGTCAGCCCACTGGAACCCCAATCGACTCCTGACGGTTTCTCTATCATGACATCGTAGAGCGCTTCGCCGGTGAAGGGAGGTCGAATGCCGAGCCTCTCCAGAAGCGAGCGCTGCTTGTTGAAGATGTAGTCTGGAGATCCATCAGCTAGGATAATCCCCCTGTCCATCACTACTACTCGGTTCAAATGCTGCGAGAGACGACCGAGTCTGTGCTCTGCAACGACAACCGAAATGCCATGGTTCATTCGAAGTGACTGTAAGACAGCCAATATCGAACGGGCACCCTCCGAGTCAAGGTCGGATGTCGGTTCATCCAAGACAATGATCATAGGCTTCATTGAAAGCACCGAGGCTATCGCGAGTCGCCGTTTCTCGCCTCCGGATAGGTCAACGACACGTCGTGTTCTCAAATTCTCGATGCCTGTACCTTCCAGAGCGAACTCAACTCTCTCCTCGACTTCACGATTGCTCAAACCCAAGTTTCTGGGGCCGAATGCAACTTCATCTTCAACTGTTGAACAGAAGAATCCTATCTCTGGGTCTTGGAACACCATGTTGGCCATGGTCGCCAACTTGGCCAAAGGTTGAGAGCGAGTATCTAGACCGCAGATCTCGACCCGACCGAGCATTTCTCCCTGGGAGGCATGTGGAATGAGCCCCGTAAGACAACGTAGAAGTGTGCTCTTGCCGCAGCCCGAGGGACCGGCCAAAGCCAAGAAGTCTCCATCCTGGACTGAAAAATCCACATTGTGAACAGCCGGCATGGGAGCCCCCGGATAGTAGTATGTGAGGTTCTTTGCCAGTATCCGTGGGGAAATCATGGACAGAGACGAGCCACCTTAGTAATGTTACCAAGTGGTAACATCGACCGTCTATAATTCTGTTCAAAGGATTCTAGATACGAAGCAGTAAGTGTTCTCTCGATATGGCATGGTAAGTACAATATAGAGTCGCTACATCGATTTCGCAAAACCCTGCAACAGGCGCTTAGCCTCCAGGTATCTCTGAAGCAGGAAGCGGCATTGCTCTGTGAGCTCTGATCCTCCTTTAGGTGTCCCACCTCTGACCCTCAGCACTAGTTTGATTCCCGATCGCTTTTCTGCAATCGAAATCCTGTGAAGAGCGTACCGATAAGACATCCCAATATCCTTGCATGCGAGGGAGATGGACTTCTGTCTATCAATAGCCTGCAGCAAACCAGCAATTCCCTCCCCGAAGAAAGCCTCGCCCCGTGAATTCTCGAACCACAACCTGAACCTCAGGTTGGCCAAGAGCTCTGATTCTGCCATGCGAACGCGACCAGGTGTACACCCATCGCAACTTGCTCTGCAACCGCTTAAAAAACTCGCAGCCACGAGTGTCCTTCAAGATGCTATTGTAGAGATTACTTACACTTCTTACGAATCATTCTTAAGAGATGTGAAACCGTCCCAGAACCAGAGGAACAGAATTGGCAGTCACTGGTTGGGAAATGATAATCGTAGTTGGAGTGCTGGCTGTTGTTTTCCTTTGGGGGCCAAACAAGATCCCAGAACTAGCTAGATCAATCGGGCAGGCACGCAGAGAATTCGAAAAAGCACAAAAGGAGTTGACAACTTTTCCAGGCGAAGAGAAACCCACAGCTCCAACGGCACCGGCACCAGATGATACCCTGATTTCAACCGCTAGGAAGCTGGGAATCTCCACAGAAGGAAAGAATAGAGAGATCATTTCCAAGGAGCTCGTTGAGAAAGCAACTGCGAGTAAGACCCCAGCTCCCACACAGTAGCAGACGAGCTTCGTCATTCCACCGATTACCCTGGAACGAGCTCTCATAATCCGCCGACGATCAGTGATTCGTAATATTGAATGTTGAAGAGGCCGAGAACTAGGCAAGTGACCTGCATTCGGTTGATGGCCCTTGAACGAGTTCTCGAAATGCCTTGTGAGAAGCGCTGATGATCGAGGGAAAATGCAGAACCTGTAAGTTCGATCCGACCAGTGCAGACACGTTATGCGTGGCTTTCTGTTGTGAGTCATCTATCCGATGAACTAGACGGAAGAGCTTCTGAGGCTCCGTGAGATTTCTGTGGCGACCACTTTGCGGATTTCGAGGTGGGCCAGAGGGGGGAAAAACTCCATATTCTAGAAAGAAAGTGTGCGGTAAGCTCCAATAGGACGAGTTCGAAGAACCATCGCATTCTCAGTTTCCCAGCTTTCAATTGATCCTTTGTTTCCTGAATGACTACTCTCGCAGCAATCAAAGGCCGCGTAAAGATTAGTGTGTCAAGCACGTTGGGCGATATCCCTATCATCTTCTTGAGTTGCCGGTGACCTCTAATGATCCTTGCTCTTTGCAGCAAAACATCTTGGAGGCTCTCGGGGGTTCTGTTTAGAACCGTGATTTCCCTTGCGTATACAAACTTGTGACCCATAATCTGTGCCTTGAGCACGAGGAAGGCGTCATCGTTGATCACATCCAGTGGAACATACTCTGCTGCCTCTCTGCTGATGGCGAATGCCTCACCCGCCTGCATGCGGAGTCCATTTTCAATTTGAGCCTCTAACGTCCTGTCGTGTAGGTTCCACATGAGATGCCCAACGTAGCCACCTTTTGTATGGATGTTGTTGATGGGCACGGGTCGGCAGCCTACAACGCCTATACAGCCCGTGCACTGCGAGGCGAGAAGGTCGACAAAATGCGCGTTCGGCAAGCGGACGTCCCCAGAGAGAAGTACGAGTACTTCCCCGGACATACTCTCCAATATCTTGTTGATCGCGGATGGCTTTCCTTGCCTATGATTCTCGACGATAAGGTGAATCCTCGGATCTCTTTTGCTGAACCTGCGGACAGAGAGGACGGTGTTGTCTGCACATCCGCTTGCGACTACTGTAACATTTTCGATTTGACTTCCCGCCCTGAACGTTTGGCATCCAATGTCGTCCAGCAGGTGGTCAATGTTGTCACCGTTATTGTGGCACGTTATTCCGATCGAAATTTTCGTTTCTTCCTCCCCTCGCGTCTACTGGTTCACGATTCTATCGAGTCCGGTGGATGAAAGTGCGGTTCTTATTCTAACGGCACTAAATACAAGCTACTTAAAGGTCGAGGAACGTCACTTCGATCGGTTGCCAGATAATGCAGCGGGCACTGCTTCTATTCACGAAGGTCCCAGAACCCGGCCGAGTGAAGACCCGTCTTATGGGAGCGGACTGTATCTCCGCCACAGATACCAGTAACCTCTACTCCACCATTCTGAAGCACACGTTTGACATGATGACACACTTGGCTCAGTCCGGCGGTGTTTGGTTGTATGCCTGCTACCCACCACGGAGCGAAAATGCAAGGATTCGAGAATCGTTATCTACTGGAAGAGGAACAGAAACATCATTTTTCCCTCAGAACGAGGAAGAGGCGACCGCTCAACGAATAGCGGGGGCATTCGACGCCGCCTTGGGTGATGGCTGTGATATTGATGTCTTAGCGTTTGGCGACCAACCTAAGTTAGACGACGAGTTCTTGTTTTGTCAAGACCCTCTTCGCATGGGCCTTCACAATTGCCTTGAGTTGTTTTGGCATACGTGCTGTCCTAATTGAAAAGTATGTTTGGCGAGTTGCTACACGGTGTGAGAAATGATCTCTGCAGCTGGGACACTGTGGGATCGAACCAATCAATTTGCGAAACGTAACTGGGCCTCTTTAACCTGCGGGATCATACTCGAACTCGGATTTGCCCTATTCCTTCTACTCACTAATGCAAACAACTGGACTTCGCTTCCCGGTCTATTCTTTGTTCTCTTTTTGATTTACCTCTTCACTATATGGTGGGCAAGGAAAAGAATCCCTCATGACTCAGAGGGGTTATTGGTCATCCTCATATTTGCCGTTGCCTTTAGATTGACCCTACTCTTCTCCGGACCAGTCTTTTCGTTTGACATGTATCGCTACATTTGGGATGGAAAAGTCGCCGCAAGCGGGGTTAATCCATATCTCTACCCACCTGAAGCACCCGAACTATCTTCGTTGAGAGATGCAAACTGGGAGCTAATCAATCACAAGTATATCAGAACCGGCTACCCGCCCTTAATGGAAATACTGTTTGAGGCACTGTATCTCGCATTCCGATCCGTCTTCAGCTACAAGATAACCTTCTTCCTATTCGACTTAGCAACCATCGCGACGATCTGCCTCATCCTCAAACAATTGAAGCTCGGCTTGAGGAACGCTATGGTCTACGCCTGGGCTCCTCTGCCCATTATCGAGATCTCTCAGACAGGACACAACGATTCAGTAGCCGTCTTCCTTGTGCTCTTGTCGTTTCTACTGCTTCTTTGTGACCGGCATTACTCCTCGGCCGGTGTCATGGCGTTGGCAGTGGTCACGAAACTATATCCCATATTTTTCGCGCCGGTCCTGTTCAGGCGTTGGGGTAAATGGGGAACCACGATATTCCTAGCCTTGACTTTCGTTTTTCACGTTCCATACGCAGGCATCGGCCTGAACATCTTCACCGGTCTCCTTTACGTAATAAACACGGCCTACTTCAACGGTAGTGTCTTTCCACTCATTACGAGCTTTGCAGAGTGGACGGACCTGACATCGAATCCCGGATTCGTAGCACAGATCATAGTCTACGCGATATACGTTTCTCTATTGCTCTGGACATTATCAAAATCGATCCGTGGGAAAATCGCTTCTGTAGATCTGATGAAGACGACCTTCCTCCTCACTGGAGCGACCCTCCTGCTGAACCGGTCCTTCTTCTCATGGTATTTGGTCTGGATGACCCCCTTTCTGGCATTCTACTCGTCATTATCGTGGCTGTTTCTTTCGGGGACAATCTTCCTCGGGTATATGAAGTACAACGCGTTCCCTCCCCCTCCATTTGAGGGGGTCAGCCCCGAGACTGCTCTAGTCATCGATCTAGTCCAGTACGTGCCATTCTACGTGATCCTCGCTTACGAGCTGTTGAAGCACAGGATCCGTCTAAACAGTCCAACTGCATCGGTCGATCCGGCATCAACTCGGAAGACAGAATGAACGGTTCGTATCGATGACGGCTTCCTGCACGTAGCGATAAACGCCGCTCTCAATCACGGCATAACGAGTCAATTTGAAGCTCCAGTCGAGATCGAAAGGCGAAAGAACAGATCGTAGTGGGTGACTCATCACTACACTAGACACGGTGCACTCGCGAATGCGATTTCTACAAGTCGTAATTATTAATTGTGGAGTAAGTAGCAAAGCAATTTATCGAATGCGACTGGATGCGACTTCCAAAGGCAAAGTCATTGAATCCGTTGTCAATCAAGAAAGCAGTTACCCTTCATTATGATGAGCTAGCAGCGACGGAGAGTTACTGCGGAGGTCGTAACGGAGAATGTCTAGAACCATTCGTTGAACAAGACAGAGTAATCACTGTCCTTCTTAAGGCGCTCAATCCAAGAACAGGGGTTAACTAGTATTGGTTCAAGTGACATTGTCCGAGAGAGCTAGACGAGTAGGTCTTGGGCGTACCACTAGCCTTTGTCCGCGATGCGGTCAAATATTGGACGCAAGCACGCTGAGTGAGAACGGCAAGATCTTCATGGAAAAGACATGCCCTGAGCATGGACCTTTTCGTTCCTTAGTCTGGAGCGATGAGGTTCTATACAAGCAATCGTTCAAATTCGAGCAGCCAGGAAAGAAGCACCTAATCAGGAATTATGCCACTTCAGTCTCCAAAGGCTGCCCACAGGACTGCGGGCTCTGTCCGGAGCATCGACAGCACACTTGCTTCGCACTGGTCGAAGTCACCAACATGTGCAACCTCAAATGTCCCGTCTGTTATGCTTCCGCAAATGAGATCCCCGCAAAAGACCCAAGCATCACAGAATTGGAGAATAGGTTCAAGTTCATTCTGAGCTCGGAGAACGATCCGCCGACCTTGCAGTTAACCGGTGGAGAACCCACTATCAGGGCTGATCTGCCCGACATTGTGAAGACTGCAAAGAGATTGGGGTTCACCGACATTACCCTTAGCACCAATGGAATAGCCTTGGCTAAAGACAGCACATTGGCAGGCAGGCTAGCCAAGGCAGGTCTATCCGAAGTGACTCTGCAGTTTGACGGAGTAACCGATGACGTGTACATCAAGATAAGAGGCATTCCGCTTCTCCGAGAAAAACTCGAAGCTATCAAGAACTTGCAGGCTGCAGGGCTCAGTGTCGCCGTAGCGGCAACTCTTCTTCCGGGCATTAATACAAATCAAATTGGGGATATCGTGAGGTTCGCTAAGCAGCGCAAGCTCGATGGCGTCAACTTTTCGCCGATGACCTACGTGGGCAGATATCCGAATGATGGGTTCAATCCTGAGAATCGCCTAACAATACCCGATGTTCTTCGCGAAATCGAAGCGCAGACTGAGGGCGAACTCAGAGTGAGCGACTTTGTGCCCGTTCCTTGCCCTGACACCGCATGCAGCACAATGACCTACGTCTTCAATACTTCTAAGCAGCTTGTTCCGCTAACGAGAGTCTGTGATGTCGAATCGCACCTTAGCTCATTGCTCTACGGAGAACGTGTTGTTGAAGGAGAGCTGGTCAGAAACGCGCTATTGAATTTGTGGTCCATGGGCGCAGTTCCTGGATCTAGCAACGTTCTGCAGAACATTTGCGACCTCGACCTCCCTCGCGAGCTTTTGAAGAACGCTAAGTGCATGTCAATAGCTATACATGGGTTTCAGGACGCTTGGAACATCGACTTCGATCGGGTCAAGAAGTGTTGCATTCACATTGCCACCTCGGACAAGAAGCTTATTCCGTTCTGTGCATACAACAATCTGATTCGGCCAGAGCTCTGCTAAGAGAATTGGATCGATCTCGCCGTCTTTGAATCGGTATTCACGTTTGCAGGATTCGCAGACTCTCCAGCGTATATGGCACGGCCGATCACGGAGCCGAACTATGGGCAGATCATGGCGAAAAACGTTTCCAACCCTCAATATGGTGGGCCCGGAGGGATTCGAACCCTCGACCAGCAGGTCTCTCCGTTGGACCTATGAGCTTCGACCTTTGGTTTCTGTCGCTCTAGCCTAGCTGAGCTACGGGCCCAAGACCCAGTTGGTCAATCTCTTTGCTTTCGCTCAAAAAGCTTCTCGACAGCTAGTCGAGTTTCAGCGTCATGTAGGTTTCCGTCACGTATCCTTCTTGCAGCCAACCTGGAACCCTCCCACAGGCGATGAACCCACTTTTCTTGTACAATCGCTCTGCTGGCGTGTTTCCATCGAACACACTGAGCCACACACTTGCGAGGTGTAGCCTTTTGGCGAGTGTTTTCATCTGCTCCATCAGCATCGTCCCAACGCCGATTCCCTGGTATTCAGGTTTAACGTACATGCCCACACCCATCGTGTGCTGCAAAACGTCTTGCGAATGCTTGTAGAGGTCTAATGTTCCCACAGGCTCACCTGTAGCTTCGTCCTCACAGACTAGCGGAAAGACGCGCCCCGCATTGACCATCTCTTGATACGTTCCGGGCACCCATGGGTAGAGTCCTTCGAATATTCCACTCCCAATCCCTCTGATCACCAACGGATGAGTGGCGAACTTATCGAGCGCGGCGCGGTCTTCAGCGCGGTAACCTCTCACCTTCAGCTTTGGATTCTTCGCTTTGGACACTTCAGCAGACGGGTAGAGTCCTAGCTTCGCATAGGGTCTTCTAACTGGGAAGCCATATCGGCTCGCAAGATCCTTGTACATGAAATGCCAATCGTACCGTCGTCCACCGACCGACACAGTCTCTGGCAAGGACGCCCCGACCTGATAACTCAACGCCTTCAAAGCTTGAAGCTTCTTTTCATCATACCCGAAGACCCTAGTCCGCACAATCACCTTTTCCTGGGCCAAGCTGGTTTCCTCGACTTGCTCTATCGCACTCTTGAAACCGATTTTGGAAGCCGCGACTACCATGAAATTCATAATAGGTACCGCTTTCTGCGTCCCAGATCGGACCGAGAGCAAAGCCTCCGGTTTGTTCCCCTTCAGAATCAGGAAGCTGCTCTCGGACGGAAAATATTCGGCAAGAAGTTTCTCGCTCAACGGAAGAACATGACCGGTCTGCAGAGGTCTTCTGTTCAGGAATTCTCTTCCAAGCTCAAAATCCTGTTGCAAGTGAAGAATCTTCATACAGGACACAAACGAGAAACCCAACCATCTCAGGACTCTTAAGCTCTGAGCTAGCAGTCGGGCATCGGCTGCACATCCTTTTTACTGAAACCAAGCGAGTCGTCCGCGTCGGAGACAACAACGACTCAACGATTAACCCGCACACACTTTTCTTGGCCAAACACCACAAACCAACCCCCAACCCCCCAACCAACCCCAAAACAAAACGGCCCACGAACCCAACTTCCCATTTTCTCCCACCAAACAAGACGCAGAGTAACATGTTGTCCCAACAAAATTACAGACACCCCCCTACCCCTCTCCAGAAAATTGGAGTGGAACTCAGGATAATGATTTCGCTCCATCTCAGAGTAACACGTTGTATGCAATAACTTGCATACACCCCCCTCCTCCCGGTCCAAAAAATACGATCGGAACAAAATCTGATTTGGTGCTCCGGGCGGGATGTTCGGCTTTGTTGGCTTTCGAACCCGCGTCGCTGACTCTCTCCACAATGTCGAGAGGCCAGCATACTCTCGGCGTCACGCGCCTTGACCGGGCTATACTACCGGAGCCCCAAGTTGCCCGGAACAAACCGATTAACGCGGTCAAACGGTATTTTAACAGTGCGCAAGCTGCGGAAAAGGAAGAGAAAGAGAAACGGGGGCGTTGTTCAGTCTAGTAGTCGGGTTCTCCGCCTCTTGGAGGTGGACTTGGGGGCGGTTTGGCTGCGGCGATCACGTCATCGACCCGCAAGATCATTGATGCAGCTTCGGCTGCGGACTTAATTGCCTGCTCTTTAACGCGAACAGGCTCCAGGACACCTTGCTTCCTCATGTCCCTGATCTTGCCCTCGAAGACGTCCACTCCGTATGTCAGACCATCTTTCTTCTGGTGTGCCGAACGCAGTGACACCATGATATCGATCGGATCCAAACCTGCATTGTCGGCCAGAGTCTTCGGAATCGTATCAAGCGTTTCGGCGAAGGCCTCTATTGCAAGTTGCTCGCGCCCGCCGACCTTGATCGCGTAATCTATCAACTTCTTTGACAGTTCAGCCTCGATTGCACCTGCACCAGTCACAACTTTGGGTTTGTGTACGACATCGGCCACGACGGAAAGCGCGTCCTTGAGCGCTCTTTCAGCTTCGTCGACTAACCGCTCAAGGCCGGCTCTGATTAGGATGCTGACCGATCTGGGATCTTTGCACTCTTGAATGAAGACCATCTTATCGTCGCCGACCTTTTTCTCCTCAACGAGGCCTGCCTTGCCAAGGTCTGGAGCCTTCAGGTCGTCTAGGTTGGTTACGATTTTGCCTCCGGTCGCTCTAGCCAGCTTCTCCATGTCGGACTTCTTGATTCTCCTCACTGCGAGGACTCCTTCTTTCGCCAGGAAATGTTGTGTTGTGTCGTCGATCCCTTTCTGGCAGAGCACAACGTTAGCCCCGGACGCCTTGATCTTGTCCACCATTTCCTTCATCATGTTAGTCTCCTCGTCCAAGAAGGCCTTCATCTGAGTTGGATCGTTGATACGTATCTCCGCCGAAGTCTCAGTTTTCTCAATCTCCAATGCCGCGTCAAGCAGCGCGACCTTTGCATTCTTGACTTGTTTGGGCATCCCCGGGTGAACCACTTCCTTGTCCACGATTACGCCCTTCACCAGCTCCGTGTCCAGCATGCTCTTGCCTTCCTTCTTGACGAGCTGTATGTTGTCAATGTCAGCGTTCCAGGAATCGCCTCGCTTCTCCATCACCTGCAAAATAGCAGCGACCGCAATGTCCGCGAAATGTTCACGGACACCACCAAGACCTTTACTGTGCATCGAAGTCATAGCAACTTTCTTCAGCGCAGCTTTGTCTTCCAGTTTGATCGGTTCGCCCAATGAATCGAGGATCTGGACCGCACGATCAGCGGCCTTCTTGTAACCCGCTACGATGGTCGTGGGGTGAACGTTGTCGTCCAGCAAGTTTTGTGCTCGTTTCAATAATTCGCCTGCAAGGACAACGGCCGTGGTTGTCCCGTCGCCGACCTCATCGTCTTGTGTCTTGGCAACTTCAACCATCATTTTGGCGGCGGGGTTCTGGACATCTATTTCGTCAAGGATCGTGGCGCCGTCGTTAGTTACAGTCACGTCGCCCAAGCTGTCGACAAGCATCTTGTCCATGCCGCGCGGTCCAAGGGTGCTCTTGACAACCTCGGATACGATGATTGCTGCAGTGATGTTGCTTCGTTGAGCGTCTCGTCCGCGATTGCGACTCGAACCTTCTTTCAATATGAGAACAGGTTGACCAGCTAAATACGACACTTTTTGTTACCTCAGGTGACTTCTCTGCATGAAAACTGGCGGTTATAAGGATTTTCTCAGCCCACCGATAAGAGATGATATACCGCTGATTCTCAAGAGAGTCTGCATCTTCACTATTCCGATTTTGGAATCGCGTACGATCGAGTGCGTTGAGAAGTTGCAGCCAAAAAACGGTGCAAGAATCCAGCGAACTTATTATATCGGTCCAGCCATTCGTGCGAGAAGTAGGTTTTCGAACCTCTTCAGTAGGATTTTGAGGAGACCCATTTGCCCGTCAACCTGTTGGTGCGAACATCAAACCTTCGCAACTGTACGCTCATAACAGGATTCCATGGAGTAGGCGAGACGGGCTACATATCTGTCTCATACCTCGTTCACACCTTGAAGGCGGAACGGATAGGGTTCGTGGATGTAGCACATCCACCTCCATTCATCGCAACATCGGACGACGGACTAGTAACACCCTTCGAAGTCTACAAAGCTGGGAAGATCATACTGGTCAAACTCGAGTTTTCCCCACACCGAAGTGAGGAGGCTGAATTCGCCAAGACTCTCGCCAACTGGGCTATGAATAGCAAGTTCCGGGACGCCGTTCTCATCGGAGGATTAGATGGGACCCTCCAATCGGGCCCCGATGGAGTGCGAATAGTCCCCACGCGGACCTACCCACTCAAATCTAGAAAGATGAAGCACCCCTCGCTAGAGGCAGGCCTCTTCGTCTACGGACCTCTGGCGGTCATGTTAGGTGAATTCGAGAAGCGAAGCTTTCCAGCCGTTGCGATTCTTCCATACGCGTCCGCTGATCATGCCGATCCGAAAGCAGCGGCCACGGCTATCAAATCAATCTCGAAGGCCTATGGCCTGAAAGTGGATGTGAAGGATCTAGAATACGACGCAAAGGGCATTGAGGAAGAGATAGACAAGCGGCTGCAGCAAACCGCTCGGTCGCTGCGGGGAATGTACGGGTAATCCGACATTCTTACAAGGACGAATACAAGTTAGCTCCGGCAATTCGAGATACAAGGAAACTAGCTGATTACGAATGCAACTGCGATTCCTAGGCGCTTGTCAGGAAGTTGGAAGATCCGGTGTGGCTGTCAAAACCGCCCGTAGCCAGATACTCATGGATTATGGAGTTATGATAAACCATGACCTGGGCTTTCCAGTTCACATCTCTCCGAGGGATCTTGATGCAGTCGTCCTGACTCATGCTCACCTCGATCACAGTGGGCTGATACCTCTATTCTATGCTCATGCGTCCAGGTTGCCCGTTTACGGCATTGAGCCGACATTCAAGCTGACGAAAGTCCTCGTGCGCGACATGATCAAACTCAGCGGCTACTATCTTCCCTTCGAATACATAGACCTCGAAAATATGCTGAACCATGTCCTCCCAGTAAATTATCGCTCCAAATTTACAGTGGGCGATGCTGAAATCACCCTGGTCAACGCAGGGCACATACCTGGAAGCGCACAGGTAATCGTGGCGGCTGAGGGAAAACGGGTTCTCTACACTGGAGATTTCAATCTGATTCCAACGCATCTCGTACCCGGTGCAGACCGAGCTTACAACGATCTGGATGCGATCGTCATAGAGAGCACATACGCTGCAGAGGATCACCCAGATCGAGTTGAGTCCGAGCGAAACTTCGTCCTCGCATGCAAAGAGGTTGTGGAAGGAGGAGGCACCGTGCTAGTCCCGGCCTTCGGAGTGGGTCGCTCTCAGGAAATTATCTGCATGCTCGCCGACCACAACTTCTCCTACCCGGTCTTCGTAGATGGTATGGCTTTGGATGCGATCAGAATGCTTGAGGAGCATCCAGACTCCCTGAGAAACCAGGAACAGTTCAAGCAGGCAATGAGGCAGGCTGACCAGATATCGAATTGGAACGGTCGACGTCGCGCGGCCCGAACTGCAGGAGTCATAGTTTCCCCCGCAGGAATGCTGAAAGGAGGAGCATCCGTTTTCTACATGGAGAACATCGCAAACAACAAAGACAACGGAATCTTCCTAGTGAGCTATCAGGTGCAAGGTTCCCCCGGAAGAATATTACTTGACGAAGGACGCTTCATACTTCATGGAAAGGCACGCAAGGTCGGAGCGCGCGTTGAGAAATTCGACTTCTCATCACACGGCGGAAAAACACAACTTCAAGAGACGCTCAGGGACCTTGACAAGCGAACGAAAGTTTTCGTGATTCATGGAGAAGAAGCAAACTGCAGGCACTTGGCGGACTGGGCATCACAGGAATTGGGACTGCAGGCGACGACACCGCGACCCGGAGAGATCTGCGACGTCTGAGACCTTAGGGCTCATCCAGGTCGGTACCACCCTAGACTATCCACTTGACACTTTGCGAGATCCAATCACCACAAGATTTCCCTGGATTGATGCAAGCATCACCAGTACACTCGCTGAACCAGCAGAGGCCTACGATTCACTTAGAAACCAATATCACTCAACCCGGATCCTAATACTTCTCGAGCAGGAAATCCAAAACCTGCAAGTCAACAGACTCTTGGGCGTTACACATTTTGATCTGTTTGTTCCGGGATTGAATTTCGTATTCGGGGAAGCTAGGCTGCCAGGCCGCGTGGGAATCATCTCAACCTACAGATTGAAAGCCTCTTCTCGCAGCAAAGCTGGTCTGTTCGTGGAACGGGTCGTCAAAGAAGCTATCCACGAAATTGGTCATATGGTGGGTTTAGAGCACTGCTCTGACACGTCATGTGTGATGTACTTTTCTAACACGCTCGCTGACACTGACTATAAAGGTCCAGATTTTTGCGGCAAATGCCGTTCACAGGTGAGGATACAGATTGAGTAACGAATTCAAAGCAAAACCAACACTTCTGCTCCCCGAGATACTCGCCATAGCGTTAGCAGGCGCGTTAACCTACAGTCTTCGAACCTCCAACGCCCCAATAGAAACAATCACAATCTTTCCCGAAACAACTGGGGGCATTACACTGAATGCGAGCATCTTCGTAATCTTGATGGCTGCTACTGGGACCATGATGTACCTCTTCATAAAATTCGGCCTAAAACGCATCGTAAGGTACCTGATCAACCTCGCAGTTCTCGCCCTCGTCTTCTTCCTCTTCACATGGTACGGCACACTCTACGCCGACTACTTTCCATCCTTCTTGGCTTCGGACAGTTGGATTTGGCTGATCATTAGCCTGCTTGTTTCAGTCACACTCGGGTTGGCACTTCACAAATCGAAAGGCGGGGTCCACTTTGCTGCCATAATCCTAATCGGAGGAATGACCGGAACCTTTCTGGGCGTCTCAATCCCGACACTAACCGCAGCTGCACTTTTGCTTGCTCTGGCGGCCTACGACATTTTCGCCGTATACAAAGGGCCGATTGGGAAGATGGCGCAGTCGACTGATCTTGAGGAATTCACGGGAGCCGTCTTCACGTACGGGGATTTGACGGTCGGCATGGGTGACATGGTGTTCTACTCTATGCTCGCAAGTAACTCAATGATGAATTTCGGTCCACTACCCTTTGTTGCCGCGTCCATCGGACTCGTAGTCGGAGCCTATCTGGGCTTCAAAATGCTCGAAGGCCGCGACATGTTTCCAGGGCTACCTTTTGCCATAATCCTCGGCTTAGTTTTCATGTACGCGACATCCCAGGTACTATTGTTCATCAAACCTGCATAAGGCCTGTGACTTATCGAATCTAGGTTTTGGTTTCTAGGATGATTATATCAAGTCACATGGTTTGGGGTTACGTGTTCGGGAAAGCGACGGCACGTTTTCAAACAACTAAGCCCAATCTAGCGTTGCTGATTCTAGTCGGAGCTCTTCCAGATTTCGACCTTTTCACCAGCCAACCGTATGGGACATTGTTTGGGCATCACGGAATTTCGCACTCGTGGGTCGTGATCGTCCTGATTTCGTTGCCATTTTTCTACGTTTTCGGCGCGCGGACTCTTCCTTACTTCGTCGGAGTGTTGCAGCACCCAATGTTCGGCGACCTAGTGGCAAACCACATTCCTCTTCTGTTTCCACTGACGCTATCAGAAACCGGCCTCAACCTGTCCGAAAATAATCCTACAGTTGAGATTGCGCTGGAGATAATTGGATTCCTGCTTTTCCTGATGCTCTTCATCAGTTCTGGCGATTGGAAGATGCAACTGCCCCGAACCAAGTGGACAAGACTGTGGCTGTTGCTTTGGGTTCCTCCCCTTCTGTTAACAGCTACTCAGGGCTTCCTCTACTACGAGCCCGATCTACTGACTCAAATCTACTCTGCATACGCAATCTTTTCCAGCCTTTCTCTGCTAGTCACGTGCGCCACACTGGCCATCCGCACCGTCCGCTGAACGCGAGTCAGAATCGAAAGAGTCGCACGAATATCTCGTGATACCGTCTAGGCCCGGAAACTAGATTCTCAGCTCTCTTCTCTAACCCTTCACCATCAAAGGCAACTTCGCTCTTCGCATTTCTTGAATTGTGAACATAAGAGCTGTCCGAGCTTTTTCGATATGGTCGGTTGTATATCGTTGCGGAATCTTGCCTCCCGTTAATCCAATAGCAAACGTACCGTCCGGGCAGATTGACTATTCTACGATTTGATCCGTCGACGACGAATGAGTCTCGTTTGAGTCCTTTGATGTTGAACGTCATCGCTCGGCACATGACCCTGCCCTTCCTCAGGGGGAGCAGAGTCGTGAACTCGATACCAGTGTCCAAAGTGCCCTTGTCGAAGTCCCTGAAGAGGTATAGGAATATGAGCCGATGAATCCGGTTGAATAAACGAGTAGAGCTTGGGTGATTCAAAGTTCAGTCGCTGTCTTCGCAGTAGAGGAGATACTCCATACCGCATGAGATCTCCCTCTGACAATGTCAGATAATGCGAGCAAGTTTGCCATCACTTCAACCAGCCCAGCAACCAACCCACCCGCGATTTTTCGTTTTTTGGCGAAATATCCAGCCAAAGTCTCCAAGGTTAGCTTCGGCCTCGCAAGAAGGGAGTAGAAGAGGTACTGAGAGAAATGGCCAGTTGCTGAGCGAACTTGATAGTGCCCGGCAATAATGCGACGCCGCTGTGTCAGGTAATCGGAGATAGTCTGGGGTCCGAAGACCTTAACCTCAGATTGCGGAACGTATTTGATTCGATATCCTCTACCCTTCGCAGCAACAGCAAGGAAAGCGTCATCGTTCACCAACCCCCGGGGAATCTGCTTTACAATCCCATTCCTGACACAGAAAACTTCGCTGGCGTGCATTAGGACTCCTGCGTGGTTCAGCTTCTCCAACTGCCAGTTATGAAATCCCCACAGCGTCTCTACGAGCCCTTTCACAAGCTTCCTTCCACGGGGAATTGGTTCGGGTCTTCCGCAGGCTATCCCGACATTCTCATCTGCCATTGTCCTTACGAGACTCATTATGCAGTCTTGCCTCGGAATGACGTCGGCAGAAACAAACACTATCTGTTCGCCTTTAGCCTTAGATAGAATCTTGTTCACGGCCGCAGCCTTTCCCAGTCTTCTTGGCTCTTCTATCAGTTTCACACGACGGTCTCTGCGAGCAAATTCCCGGACAACCTCTGCCGTCCCGTCTTGGCATCCGGAGCAAACGGCGATTACTTCCGCATCCTTGGGAATCCCTTGGATGCTAAGTATGTTTGTTAGAAGCTCACCTATGTTCCACTCTTCATTGTACGCACAGATGCCGATTGTGAGAGGGATCAATGGTATTCCTACCGCGGGAGCCTCGCGAGCACTTCGGACATGATCGCGCATTTGCTGAGTTTCGGAGCCATAGCCTCCTTGGGCACCGAAAGGCGGAGGACGATGTCGGTTGGTTTCTTGAAGAGTATGAACGCCACGCGGAAAATGGTCTGACCACGCTTTATGCGACGGTAGAGGTAGAACTCGTACTTGGCCTTCCAGACAGCGAATTTTAACCCCCATTCTGGAATGTTGCTTTCGAACAGGAGCCTGTTCTCGCTTGGGTCGCGCCATTCAAGCTGCTCATCGATCGGCTCGATCATGTGGAATAATTCTGTCCCAGGCAGTGGATAAGCCACTGTGAAGCTGAATTCGTCAGGGCTCAGTTCCTTGAGGAATTCGATCGTTTGCTTCAGTGATTCGTAGTTCTCGCCTGGGAAGCCAACCATCATGAACGCATGCACCTTCAAGCCAACTCGCTTGGCTGCAGAAACTCCTGACGCTATCTGCTCGATTGTCATCATCCGGTTCATTGCATCGAGCATTCTTTGGGAACCTGATTCTACTCCGAAGAATACGATGTCGCAGCCAGCCTGCTTCATTGAAGCAAGTGCTTCTTCGTCAACGAGATCGGCCCTTGCCAAGCAAGACCAGGTGAAATCTAGGGCTCGATTGATTATCTCTTTGCAGATCTGGAGTGTTCGTTCTTTGCGCAGTGGGAATATGTCGTCTGCGAACCAGACTCTGTCGTATCCGTATTTCCGGATGATGTCTTCTAGCTCAGCGACTACGTTGTTCGCGCTTCGAACAGTGTAACGGCGCCCGAAGACCAGCTTCTCGCTGCAGAAGAAACAACCATACGGGCAGCCGCGGGTCGTCATCACTGAGGTCAAGGCGTAGCCATGATCCGCACGCCATACTTCCTTGTAGTGTTCATTGTCGATCAGATCACGGGCAGGAGACAAGATGGAATCCAAGTCCCGTTCGAGCTCCCGTGCGGGTGTGGTAACTATCGAGCCCTCACCGGTCAGAAAGACAAGGCCCTTCACGTCCAAAGGAATCTCGCCCCGATCTAGAGCTCTAATGAGTTCGACCGCTGTTCTTTCGCCTTCACCCATGACGACGTAGTCTCCGAAACCTTTCTTGAGATACTTGTCAGGAGCTGTAGATGGGTCAGGTCCGCCGTAGATAACCGTCTTTCCCGCTGATTTCGCCGCCTCCGCCAAGGCAACGGCGTTTCGCGTTAGGGTAATCATTGAATGAATGCCGATGTAACGTGCCTCTGTGCTTCGAACTATCTGTTCAGCCTGTTCAATGCTCTGCATGAATGTGCAATCGAGAATTTCCACTTCGTAACCTGCTTGTCTGAGCGAGGCGGCAACATACATCAGGCCAAGAGGTGGGAAGGGACTTCTCTTCCGTTTCTGTGTGGGATCGTCACTTAGCATGTACGGGAATACCAGTAAACAGTCCAGTGGCACTATCTTTCACCCCACAGTGAATGTAGCCATCTGTAGAAGTTGGATGTGTATACGCATGAGTTCGGAGTAATTCTTGATTCAAAGACCCGCAGCTTCTGTCTCTGTGACTTGAGCTTCAAGTTGGTTAAGTATGCCCGCAATTTGAGGTAGCGACTCAGAAAGACATACACAATACCTTCGGCCCAATCAAAGAATAACGCAAACAGTCCCGGCTGGTCAACTCTTGGTTGAACTCCGTTCAATGGTCCCTGATCTAGTGCCTTCAATGCAGCTGCATAGGGGGCCGAATATAGTTCTCCAACCCAGTCATTTTCCTGCAAAATGAGTCGGTACTGCTCTGGACCAGCAACAGGCTTCGCCTTGAGGAGTTCTCGAGCAAAGAGTGGATTGACCCGGTTCCGTGAAGCATCTTCTGCGAATCCTTGCTCATCATGAACGTAGCTCAAACAGAAAGGAAGAAGATGAGAAGGAGCCAATCCCAACAGTTTCTCGACTCTTACCATTACCAAAGCCATCAGGACCGACAGCCACAGCCTCTTTCCCTCGGTGACCACAAAGAGATCGATATCATCCCACCTCCCTGCACTTCCATACGCAACACTACCGGTCACAGCTACAGTCCGAATGAAGGGAACTATTTTGGTAAGGATTCTAGCGAACCGCGCCGCTGATTGCAGTTTTTCACCCGAGATCTGCTCTCTCTCAAAACGCAGAGTCTCCGACTGTGATGCACGAGTCAGAATGTAGCCATCTTTGATCTGAAATGGGATATTAGCGAAATCCCCATTGGAAATCATGAATCGTAACTTTTCGGAGGTGATATTTCGATTAGGGAGAAAGTAGTTGGCTACTTCATCTAAGCTGAAAGGAAAGTCCAAGTAAGCAGAGACTTCGTAAACTTTCTCCAGATTGCTTCGAATGTCCGCTAAATCTGCATCTTTTGTTAAAATTGTTGTTTGCATCTGGAGAGCCTTCCCATGTGTGTATGACGCAGGTTATAATGTTGGGTTTGAGGAGAACATATAAAAAAGTTACTACAATCGTAGTAAGTATGGACATATTCAACTGACAGGTAGACCTCAATTGCAATTCACTAAGAAGAGCCTGCAGCAAACCACCTTGCTATTGCTCTTAGGCTTGACAATCAGAGAAGTCTTCTCGTTTTGGACCGGGCATCCGTACGATTTCGAGCTCTGGGTGCGACTGGGCTATGCGATGATACATGGTGGAAACCCATACGGATTTCTGGGACCTGCACCCGGCCTTAGTTTTGCAAACCTCTACACATTACGAGACAGTGCGACAATAGCGTACCTACCATTCTGGCCCCTTATCACCGGTGTGCTGTACATGCTCTACTTGACGATTGGTTTGAATGATAGGTTCCTGTACTACTTGTTACTCAAGCAGCCAACTATTTTGGGCGATGTGGCTCTTGGCTACCTGCTCTACTCCTATGTGCGCTTGCGGAACCTGAATACTTCTGTCTGGGTCTTGCGTTTCTGGATGCTCTGCCCATTCACCATAATCCTGTCGGGAATCTGGGGAATGTTCGACTCCCTTGCCATGGCGTTCGTTATGATTTCCATTATGACAACTCGCCACTTGAAAAGAGCATTCTGGGCCGGTTTGGGCACATTCGCTAAATCGATACCCGTCATTTACGCCATCCCTCTATCCCTCAAAAGTAGACGGAACTGGCAGTCATTTCTGGTAGCTATTGCGTTACCAATCGGATTTTCCGCCGCGACTTTCGCCGTAATGGGATGGTCCCTTACCACTGTCACGAGCGCACTAAGCTATACGGTTACGAGATCTGGCGAATCAATGTCCGTGTGGGACCTGTTCTTCTACTTCAATTACCAGGGAATCATTCCGACGCTTGACCCATTTGTGTCTGACTTGCTTGGCGTGTTATGGATCCCCGCAGTAATTATCTTCACCTTGATTGCGTATAGGAAATTCGGATTCGATTCAGACTACGGACTCATACAATCGCTACTTGTCGTGACCCTTTCATTTCTAGTTTTCAAGAGTCGAGTAACCGAACAATACGCGATTTACTTGCTCGCCCTTTCTACTGTTGATTTCGCCTTGTGGAATCGCAAGCGTAAGCCAATGTTCTTGGCGACTGCGGGTGTTGCTCTGTTATATCTCGTAATGAACAATTTCTTCCTTATTCGGTTCCTGTCGCCAGTGTATCTCGACTATGGGCAGATCGAAAATGGATTGTCTCAGGTCATAGGTCCCGCAAGACTCGCGTTGAATTTCCTTTCGGGCTCAGTTTTCACAGCTCTAAACGCCGGCTATTTGATCAACATTCTCAGAAGCAAATCTCCGGGCGCAATTTCTGCAAGTTAGTCCTTCGCGGCTCAGTTGACGAAGAGTAGTTAAGCTGCTGAAGAGAAGTCTCTGTAGCGGTATGACGTGGATTGACCTGCACCGAGGCGCCTCACGCCAGATGAGGAGATGCATCTCCGCTGACCGCAATAACGCTTATAGTGAAAGCGGAACCCTTGCCGTAACAAACGGTGCTCGAATGTCCGACTCGCGAAGGTACGTCGCCCCAAGCTGGGACAGGATCTATGAAATGCTGGTTGACCTTGCCATCAGAATCCGCCGTTCAGGATTCAAACCAGACCTCATTGTGGGAGTGTCAAGGGGAGGATGGGCGCCGGGAAGAATACTCTCAGATCTACTAGAAAACACGCACACAGTCAACATCAAAATAGAGTTCTATGTAGGGCTTGCAAAGACAACACGGAAACCGGTGGTCACTCAACCTCTTTCTCAAGACATCAGAGGCAAAAGAGTTCTGGTGGTTGATGACGTTTCCGACACAGGGGAGAGCCTGAAGGTCGCCCTAGAGCATATGCTGGAAAACGGAACGACAGGCGTCAAGACAGTTACGGTGTATTACAAGCCTCACAGTACCTTCAAACCAGATTTCTTCGCCGACTCGACGAGCGACTGGATCATCTTCCCTTGGGAGAGACTGGAAGCTACCAAGCTGTTGCTCGAAGAGGCACGATCAGCGGGACGCGACCTCAATTCCGTTCGCGAGATATTGAAAAAATGCAGCATTCCAGATGGGATCGTTGAATTCCTCTTTCAGCTCGCGAACGGTGGAACGTAGCCCTTGTTCTTTCAGTTGACCGAGTTCCCCGTCCAGGTGTGGATTTCTGGATTCAAGAATAGACCTGACAACGTAGACGCCACCCTTCGCTCGATTCAAGAAAAGTCCCCAGACGTCACTGCTCAACTCGTTGACTTGGGTCGAGTGCCTGGTTCAAGGTACATGTTACTGGCTGTATTGAACGCCTTGAAATCCTTTCATTCGAAACAGCCAATTGCCCGAAGCCTCGGCATGGAAATTCTGCTTTACATTGCGGCTAGCAGGCAGATTGGCGAAGCGATACAGCGCGTCGGAATTAGTTCCAGCACTGAGAAAATCGTGGGAATACTAGTAGGAACCACGAGAGACGAACTGTTGCACGCGGCAAAGTCACTTGCTCGGATTCTCAATCAGAAAAGCGATGACGATCTCATCGACAACTGGTCACCAGATAGGATACGAAACGTGCAATCGATTTTCGAAATTCGTGACATGGAACTCAAAGCCACGCTCAGAGCAGGTGAGGCTAGGACGAAGGCTATCGAGCGTCTGGCTACAGAGAGATCAGCATTGCTGGCAGTAAGAAAATAGCACTCTAACTGACACGCTTCTCGCGCTCAACGGAAAGAACATCCTCCGGTTTGATCAGAGCCACTCCCGCAAGTTCCCCAATGACCTCCACGAGAACTATTCTGTCTGGAGTGTCGAGGTCAACGGTTCTTTCGATCCTCTTTGCAACTGTGTCAATGATTGTCTTACTGGATAGATCTGTATGACGCTTCTCCACTGTGATTCTAAATTTCTCTTTGTCTCCGATGCCAGCTGCAAGTCCTACGGCTGCCTGCTCGATTTCGGGCAATCGGGCTTCGACTACTTTCTGGACAGGGACCAGCTTGAGAGTGTATTTGAATTCCCAAGGCCTTTCTTTGAGTAGAGCCCTAAGATCCCGGATAGCTTTGATGGGGTCGAGCTTAGTCTTGGCAACGACTAATCCGATAACGGAAGTGGTTTCAATGGTGGAACCACGGTCGCCGACTTCTCCGAGAAGGTACCACATTTCGCTGCACGTGTTCCTTTCGTTGCCTCTACTCGTGGAGACAACGAGATTGAAGTCATTCAGCAAAGGAACACACCAGAGAATGGCGAGATGTAGGTTCGATACTATAATAGCTATCTAGAATTCCGGAGAGTTCTGAGAATTTCTGTTTTGCCAATTGGACCTTCTCGCAGAACTACTAGCTGCTGCTTGGTCAGATCGATGACGGTCGAGGCGACTCTCATCGGGGATTTTCCACCATCCAAGACAACATCAACACGATCATCAAGTTGCTCCACGACGTCGTCTGCGGATGTGGCAGGTTGGCTTCCAGCCCTGTTTGCGCTTGTGCCAACAAGCATTCCAGAACACAAAACCAGGAGCTGATGACAGATTGCATGATTCGGAGAACGCACCGCTACTGTTCGTTCGGGGGCGAGGATGGATGGGACACTTTCTCTGGCTGGAAGTACAATTGAGAGCGGGCCAGGCCAAAACCTCTTAGCGATTCTTTTCGCTGCTTCCGAGAAGAAAACGAGTCGTTCTGCGTCCTCGATACAATGAACTAGGACTGGCATCGCTTTTGTACCTCTGCCTTTCGCCATCATTGCCTTCTCGACCGCAGATAGGTTGAATGGATCACATCCCAATCCGTAGACGGTGTCTGTGGGATAGCAGATGATGCCGCCCTTCGCTACGGTGTTCGCAGCGATACTCAGTCCGTCGAGATCGGCTTTGACAACGCGCACCAAGGAAATCGCCAAACAAGGTTCACTACCTCAAGCGCAAACTGCTTAAAGACTGGTTTGCTAGACACGCATCCCTCATTCGCAGCCAATTCAACGCGTCAAGACTTTGGGGAATCTGAGGAGACTGAAGGATTTGCTTGGCAAGATTGTGGTTCATGGTGGCGCGGGATTTTGGAAGAAGGAGATCTCACGAGGGTTAGCGGGTGTTACCGCAGCCGCGTCCGAAGGTGTGGATATACTCCGACGCGGCGGCTCAGCGTTAGATGCAGTCGAGGCCTCCATCATGGTAATGGAGGATAATCCGGTTTTCAATGCAGGGAAAGGCTCCTCGTTGACCGTGGCTGGGACGATCGAAATGGACGCTGGCATAATGGATGGTCGAGATCTGTCAGCAGGCGCCGTAGCGTTGATCCGAAGAGTCAGGAATCCGATTCGATTAGCGCGAATAGTCATGGAGAAGACCGATCACGTCCTGCTGGCTGGGGATAGAGCGGAAGAACTCGCCAAGATCTTCTCACTCCCCGAAGCCAACCCCATAACACAGCACCGGCGAAGATTGCTCATGAAAGTCAAGAAAGGGGGAACGGACGAGCGAGTCAGCTGGGTCAGGAAGAACCGGGAATTGATCGAGGGGCATCCAGAGACCCTCAGGTTTGACACTGTTGGAGCTGTGGCATTGGACAAGGAGGGAAATTTCGCGGCAGCTGCGTCCACAGGGGGACCGACTATGAAGCTACCTGGCAGGATAGGTGACAGTCCACAAATAGGGTCTGGCCTCTACGCTGACAACCAGGTTGGCGCAGCAACAGTGACTGGCCTAGGAGAGGTCGCCATCAAGCTGGCTCTATCGAAGGCAGTCTGCTCCCAAATGGAAATGGGCCTAACGGCAAGAATGGCAGCCATACGAGCAGTCAGATTGGCTTCTAATCGCTTGAAAGGTGAAGCGGGTGTCATAGCGATCGACAAAACCGGTCGCATTTCCTCAGTGCACAATACGCCCTGTATGCCTTGGGCGACATCAAACACCCGGGCACCCAAGCCGAAAGCTAGGCCGAATGGCGAGATAGTCGCCCTCGTCAGAAAAACGGCTTAACATCCGTATGGCAGGTTAGAATCGTCCAGACTCTTTACGAACATTCTGAAATGCTCCAAAATCAGCCAAAAGGTTTAAACTCTCACATCTAGGGGGTAACGCGATTCCTGTTTTGGAGATTCTTCTCTTGAGTGAAGAGGAAAACTGGGACAATGACGGAGAAGAAGACGACTGGACTGATGATGAATGGGGCGAAGACGAAGGTTGGGGAGAAGAAGAGGAGTGGTGACTAAGTTCAGCCTCCGTTTTTCATCTCTTTGCTCAATTCACTAACTAACTTTCAATCTCTTTCTCTCATTGAGGTGTGTCTGATTGTTACGTGTGGCTACGCTGGACAAGGAGCATTGCAAACCTGATGATTGCGGCATTCCATGTTACCGGTTCTGCCCCGAAGTTCTGAACCGGAGGTACGCGATCAAATTCATTGCCGGACAGAAGAAACCGATAATCGATGAAGACCTGTGCACAGGTTGTGGGATTTGCATCAAGAAATGCCCCTTTGATGCCATAAGCATCGTGAAGCTGCCGCAGGAACTGGATGGGGAGTGCATTCACAGTTACGGCGTCAATGAATTCAAACTCTTCCGATTGCCCGTTCCACAACCTGGAACGGTCATAGGCCTCATCGGCAGAAATGGGACAGGAAAGAGCACGGCTTTACGGATTTTGGCCGGGGAACTTACACCCAATTTTGGAGCCCTCGAAACTGAGAGCAAGTGGGATACAGTGCTCTCACGTTACCGTGGAACACTCCTCTTCGAGTACTTCCAGCAGATCGCAGGCAAGAAGATGAAAGTAGTGCATAAGCCCCAGCATATTGACAAGATTGGGTCGTTGCTCGAAGGAAAGACGGGTCAGTTGCTGAAGAAGGCAGATGAGCGCGGAAAGCTAGCTGAACTAGTGCATGAGCTTGAGCTGGAACCTCTCCTCGACAGAGAGCCAAAGGTGCTTAGCGGCGGAGAGCTTCAGAGAGTTGCTATTGCGGCCGCGATTTCAAGGAATGCCGACGTGTACATGTTCGATGAACCATCGAGTCACTTGGATGTGTATCAGAGAGTTCAAGCCGCACGGAGCATCAGGAAGCTAGTTGACGAGGGCAAGTCTGTCCTTGTGGCAGAGCACGATTTGGCGGTATTGGATTACCTCTCCGATGAAGTTTACCTTGTCTATGGTCAGCCTGGGTCCTATGGAATCGTGTCACATGTGCACCCGACGAGGGGTGGGATCAATGACTATTTGATCGGGTTTCTGCCCGATGAGAACATGCGATTCAGAGATGAGCCCATCCGCTTTCATGTCAGACCGCCGAGGCAGATCGACTTTGAGGTGGAAGCTAAACTCGAGTGGCCGAAGATCACCAAGATCGTTGGTAACTTCCACTTGGAAGTTGAAGCTGGACATCTGAATGCCGGTGAGATCGTTGGCATAATCGGCCCCAACGGCATTGGAAAAACGACGTTCTTAAAGGAGCTACTCGATTTCTATACGAAGTCAAGCCAGAACGAACTTCAAGTCAGTTACAAGCCGCAGTACATTTCCACGGCCTATGATGGCACGGTTGAACAGTTGCTTACAAGTGCTGCAGACGACTACTCTTCATCTTTGTTTACCGACGAGGTCATACGACCTCTTTCCATTAACAGGCTCCTCGAGCGAAAGATAGATGGGCTCAGTGGCGGAGAACTGCAGCGTGTCGCCATAGCTGCATGCCTTGGACGAAAAGCGCAACTGTATTTGCTCGACGAGCCAAGTGCGTTCTTGGATGTTGAGGAAAGATTGAACGTTGCGAAGGCTTTACGGCATCTCGTCGACTCACGACAGGCGTTTGCGTTTGTTGTAGAGCATGACATCCTCGCTCAGGATTTTCTCGCAGACCGCCTCATGGTCTTCAAGGGCGTCCGAAGCAGAGATGGAAAGGCATCCAACCCGCTGCCTTTGCGCGAGGGAATGAACCTCTTCCTCTCCGACATGGGCGTTACATTCAGAAGGGACCCAGATACCAAGCGACCGCGGATAAACAAACAGGACAGCAAATTGGACAAGGAGCAAAAAAGCTCTGGCGAATTTTACTACGTTTCCGCGGCAGGTTGAGCGTGCTACAGGTTTAACTAGCGCGACTTTGCCTTACACACGCGGAGACCAAATTTCAAGTGACAACGAACTACTGCCTTGAATGTGGCGGCATACTGAGCTACGACAGCGCACAGAAATTTTACACATGCAAGAGTTGTGGGCTCACTGTAAGTGCCCAGCAGCTCATGGAGGGCAGAAACAAATTGCGTGATATTGAAAGTCCCGAGGAGCAGCGCAGACGCCGCCAGAATGACTACCTGAAATGGTGGCTTTCGAAAAAGCCTTAGTGATCTCTCATCTCGGTGAGAGACCGCGAACGCGGCTTCTCTTAGAACAAATACTGTTTAGTTCTCGTTGCGCTCATTCTCATTGAGGGTTTGAGGATGCCCTGCATAGTTGAGATTTTATCGGTGGGAAATGAGCTTCTGCTCGGGAATACGGTTAACACGAATGCCTCTTGGATCGCGGCACGCGTAACTTCGTTGGGAGCCGCGGTTTCCAGAATCACTACTGTCCCGGACAATCTCAAAGAGATTTCGCACGCAATCAGAGAATCACTAAGAAGAAAGCCCGACTTCCTCATAACGACTGGGGGAATCGGACCGACCTTTGATGATATGACGCTCAAGGCCGTTGCCAGAGCGCTCAAGGTGCCTCTCAGAGTTGACAGGATCGCTCTAGCGATGGTTCGGGAGCATTATGCCCGAAGATTCCCCAATCGAAGAATCTCATTGACCCAGCCACGCCTCAAAATGGCCCGAATTCCTGCTCGCGCCAAGCCTGTGCGAAATCCTGTTGGCACCGCACCCGCCGTGCGAGTAACCGTAAAGGAGACTCAGGTGTTCTGTTTGCCGGGTGTTCCAAAGGAAGCAAAAGCAATCTTCCGAGAATCAGCCTCGAAGGCCATTCTTGCTAAAACGGGCGGGATGATATTCGCCGAGAAATGGCTGAGAGTTCAGGGGATTATGGAATCGTCGCTAGCGCCAATCATCGACCAGATCATGGCGAATTGGCCTAAGGTTTACATCAAGTCCCACCCGAGGGGCGTTGAGGCTGGAGGACGCCCTCACATCGACCTCCACTTCTCAACTAGAGCCCAAAATTCGGAAGGGGCGGAACGGGCTGTTCTTGGAGCATCACGCGATTTGGCGCGCCAAATCCGAAACGTCGGAGCAAGAATCTCCCTTAAGGCATAGTCGCTTTTGCGCCTCCAGTTTCTTGGACCGGGAGGAGGGGGGTGTATGCAACTTCTTGCATACAACATGTTACTCTGCGGCAAACGCACCAGAAAACTAGTGCGCCATGGAAACCGTGGGCCATATGGCCCTCAATCACATTTCGAGAAAACCTCGCGAAGTACGGTCATTTTGACGCTGCCAGAGCAAGGATCAACTGTCAGACAGTCGCTCGGAACTCCTGCGTTGCCGGTTCCCCTAGAGGCTCAGGCGATATAGAATCAGATTGCTGATGAACCACAAGGCCGCCAGTGACATCATCGTCTGTGACTGCAGGTGTCCCTGCCAATTTGAGATGCTGAAAATGGCTCTGGCCCTCAGCAACGCGTTTGCGACAATCGCATACCGGATTCTCATCTTTAGTCTGCTTTCAGTCCCAAGTGCGGTCGTTCCCAGTATCAACCTGTATGCATGCCTTCCTAAATCACTGAGAAGGTAGTTAGAGTCATGCTGCTGCAATAGCGGTCGCAACCCGTTCAAGTGATAGGAAAGCATAGAACTGTCTTCGATCCGCAACGAGTTTCGAATCTCCGTGAAGGACGCCTTCGATCTCTCACCCACATAACGAATGATGTCACGCCTGATCTGATGCGAGAGCGACTTGAAGACTTGGTCTTCCAGTCCCAAATCTGACGGTTCCTCCATCACCCCACCCAGCCGAACAGAAGGAAACGCGCCCATCACTTAAACAGCTAAGTGGAAATGAATTCAGTAAAGAAACCTTTACCGAATACCTGGCTGACTAGTTGCTGAGAAGTCGAATTGCTGCTCTGGCGCCCGGGTTCACAGTCACCTAGTCCTGTTCTAGCCTGCTCATCATCGCAGCGCTGAACAGTATGACTTGTTGTGCGGAAAAGAATTCCCTCCCAGTGAAATCCAGCAGACTTGATAGGAGCTAGCGCACTATCGCGGGGGAATCTCACATGGCATATTCCGTGTTCATTGTGGGGATGGCAGGATCTGGAAAATCAACACTCACTGCCGCTTACCTAGAATGGCTCAAGGCAGGAGAACAGGATGTGATCGTTGCCAACATGGATCCCGGCGCCACTGCGCTCCCCTACAATCCCGACATCGACGCCCGCCAATACGTGGACGTACAGAAGTTAATGCTGGATTATCAACTCGGGCCGAACGGCGCGCTCATCATGGCGTCTGACCTGCTCGCCGATCACATGGAGGAAATGCGCGAGGAAATTGATGCGGCCAACCCGGACGTTGTCCTAGTGGACACGCCTGGTCAGATAGAACTTTTCGCCTTCAGAGAAGGAGGCCGATTCATTGCGAGACATCTAACAGAGGATAGTCAAGCATTGATCTACCTGATGGACGCGCCTTTTTCGCGCTCTCCGCTGAACTTCATTTCCAACGTATTTCTCGCTGCAGCCATTGAGAGCAGGATAACGCAACCCCAGATTTATGCCCTCTCCAAGATCGATCTCGTTACGGAGCAAGAGATAGATGAGATCGTTACTTGGGCAACTGAACCTGAATCCTTCGACATCGCGCTTGGCAGGGCAAAGGAGCTGAATTTGTCGCTTCTTGTGAAAGATCTCGCGAACGCTGTTTTCAGGACCGGACTGTTATCTGAACCAATTCCAGTCTCCGCTAAGGAGACCACAGGCCTCATGGAGTTGAACGCTGCGGTAACTCGAGTACTCAACCGAGGAGAAGAAGCTTCAGCATAGGCAGCCAGGTGAGCGTGTCTTGCACGATCAAGATTCATCCCATAACTCATTGCCCGAGGTAATCGTATAATACGCGGTCCGAGCTGCGTTGAACGTCGACCCAAGGAAAGCGCCCTCAATGCCACCGCTCATCGTCGAGCAAATCATTCACCGAGCTCTCAGCGAGAATAGGAAGGCTCTCCTAGAGCCTGAGGCAAAAGAGATCTGTCGAGCTTACAGAATGCCGACCCCGGAATTCGGCGTCGCCAAAAGTGCGCCAGAGGCCATCGCGCTGGCTGAGAAAGTAGGCTACCCAATTGTGTTGAAGATCATCTCCCAAGATATCCTCCACAAGACTGAGGCGGACGCTGTCTTACTCGACTTGAAGTCGAAGGAGGAAGTTGAGCGTGGATATCAGCGAATCGTTGACAACGCCAAATCGTACAACACGAGCGCTCGTCTCGAAGGTGTGCTTGTTCAACACTTGGCACCGAAGGGCGTGGAAGTCATAGTGGGTGGTCTTCGGGACAGCCAGTTTGGACCGACGGTGTTGTTTGGTCTTGGAGGAATCTTTGTCGAGGTACTCAAGGACGTGACGTTCAGAGTCGCGCCATTGACTGATTTGGATTCTCAGGAAATGATTAGAGAGATTCACGCATACCCTGTGCTGAGAGGGATTAGGGGGCAGGGCCCAAGCGATGAAAACGCCATAATCAGCATACTTGAGGGCACTTCTCAAATCATGTTGGAGAACTCGTCAATTGAACAATTGGACCTAAACCCTATCATGGTGTATGGGACCGGTGCAAGCATAGTTGACGCAAGAATGATTCTAGGTGACGAGTAAGACTCAATCTTGAGGAAATGTGGGTAAGGGATTAATTAGGGACGGCTGAATGTGTTGGGCCATCTGTGCAATCGCGGGTTCGCTTTGAAAACTACAAACGCCATGCTTTTGGTATTTCTCATAGTCATCGCCTCGTTGCCAGCAGGATTCTCATCAAACGAGGCAGCTACTACTCAAACGATCACAGTTCGAACCGTCCCATTGACAATAAAGATCGTGCTGATCGGGTTCGACGCACAGACAATCGACCAAGACTACTTGACGTGGCGAGGAAATGCCGTGCAGAACTCGGTCAACAACGTGCTCTCGACAGGCAACATAACGGGCGTCTCTTACGATCTAACCTACGATTTTGTCTACACAAAGGCCGAGTTCCAAGACAGTCTAGTCAATTACCTGAAGTCAATCGAGCAGAAGAAGCTCATGTATAATCCCTGGTTCAAATCGATAACAAGCAACTACTTCTACGATGCAGAGAAAGTTGAAAGCTGGTTCGCAGCTAACAACGCAAGCTACGGAGGCTTTCCGACCAGCGGTTACACATTCGTCTTCGCAAATCTGACGAGCTTACCCTCCGTTACCGAACAGCAATTGGAAAGCGAGAATCCGTCTAGCGCCACACCCCATTACTACGCAACAAAATACGTAGACAAGGACTTGGACTACCAGATCCGGTATCGCGATTTCTCGGTGGGATGGGGTGGCCGAAACAGGCTGTGGTACCTGGACATGGCAGCAGGTCCCGAATTCTGGACTTGGACAAGCCCCGAGGCTGTTCCACACATCCCGATGCAGATTGCCATAGACCTCTATCGGTTCAACCTTCACTCGCTCTACGGGAAGCAATGGCTGACGCAATTCCTTTCAGACTATATCTATGACGCTGTTCTGAACTTGGCGGTTCCCGTCTTCGTGTACCAACCTGTCTACAGTCGGACCTACAGAATTGTTGTTAACATCATTGATAACCGCACAGAAAAGGAGAGAACAGCTGTTGCAATAGAAAGCACAATCCACCCAGAACTCATCAAAGAGGCGTACACAGACATACTGCCATACTCAGAAATCCAAGTGGAAACCCACTTCATAGAAGCAAGCGCGAAGCCAGATCTCCAAAGCGTGATCATAGAGAACACAGTTACACCCCCGTCAGATCTCGCGCTCGGCAGGTATGTGGATACACGTCCGATCTATAGGTACCTTCAGGAGCACTTATCCGAATTCGCGGGCACCGTCAAAAGAGATTCGAATGAGGTGACGCTTCCAGTCTTTGCATTCGCCTTCTCAGCCGGAATTTACTTCGGATACACTTACAAGTGGTACGTTGCGACCCTCAAACTTGATGAGAACAATTTCCTTGGAATTTCCCTGGGAGATCTGGCGCTAATCGGAATGAGCCAGATCGATTTCAAAAGAGGGGATAACGTGAGCCCACCTCAACCAGGCAAAGGAATAGGTTTCACGCAGGCCATTATCCATGAGGCAGGCCATTCACTCGGCTTAATGCACCCCCACCAGTTCGGTTACCTTGAGGATTTCGTATCATCGGCCATGAGCTACTGGGCTTGGGAGTATAAGTTCAGTCAGTTCGACAAAGACGCAATCAACAGAGCACATGCAGATCAATTGATCAACTCAGCGACAACCACACTTGCGGAAGCTCAAGATGTTCTCAACAGCCGAATGGCCTTGGGATCGGTGGGAGACCAGATGGCCTCCGCAAAAACACTAGTTGACAAGGCACTCGGGAAATATGGTTCAATGCAGTACACATTGGCAGTTGAGATCGCTGTGAGAGCAGCTCAAACAGCCTCAAACGCCTTGACTCTCGCCCTGGCAACACCGAGCTGGGTGGTTATGGTGTTGGCTGCACTCATTCTGGGAATCGTAGTCGGCTCAGTCCTCATCTTCATGGCTCTAAGAAAGTATGACGAGAAAACTGCCCAAAGAAGGTAGACCACAGCGAGAGAGGTGCTCTCATGGATTCAAAAACAATCCAGACACCCGTCGAGCACCTTTATCGTGAACTCGAACAGCTCAAAGCAAGCACCGCTAACAAGAAGACCGAAATTAGACTTCTAAGAACGCAGATCGATGAAACCCTGAAGCAGCGCGATGAACTCAACGCAGAGGTCAAACGAATCTCGACTGAAGCCAAGAAACTGAAAGAAAAAAGAGATTCACTGAACGGCAAAGTCAAGGATCTGAAGACGAAGCGCGATGAGCTTCGGAACGAGGCGTCGAAGAAGCGTGAAACGTTATCCAAGCTCCTTGAACAGGCGCGTCAGATCTCCGAGCAGTTGCATGGCAGTATGTCTGAGGTCCTGACACAGATCAAGCGCTTTGAGTGGTATATTCAGACTAACCCTCTGTCCACACAGGCCGAACGGAGCTTAGTCGCCAAGATTGGTGCGTTAGAAACCAACCTCGCTAAGCACAAGGGGCTCAGGAACGTCAGGGAAAAACTCCTACGCCTGAAGGTCGAGGTGGGGGCTCTTCGAATCCAAGCACAATCTACCCACGAGGAGCTGACGAAGATCGCTGACGAAAGCGAACACGTCCATACAGCCATGTATGAACTTGTGAAGGTTCTCGCGGAGAAGAAGAAAGAAGCGGATCAGAGACATGCGAAGTACGTTGAACAGAGTAAAGAGCGCCATGAAGCCATTGCGACCCTGAGGAGCAATCTTCAAAGGATTGACGAGATTCGAACTCAGATAGGCGAGGTTAAGGTTTCATCGAAAGTTGAGAAAGCCGAGAAGCTCAAATCGAAGTACAAGGAGGCTGCAAACGAGAAGGTGCGCTCGGGCGGCAAATTGTCCTTTGAGGAATTCCAAGCACTCATGGGCGATTCCCTCTCGGACAGTGAGGAAGAGTAGGGGCAGGAATTCTGAATCATGACCAGGATTGGCATAATCGGCGGCAGCGGGCTCGAAGCCCTCCTTAAAGGGACGAGAATAGTTCGAGTTGGAACACCATATGGCCCTGCTCCTTGGATCTCTGTTGGATCCGTTGGCAAAGAGGAGGTTGCCTTTCTACCCAGACATGGCCCAAAACATGACCTTCCACCACACAAGGTCAACTATAGAGCCAATATCCATGCGCTCAAACAGATTGGTGTCGAGAGAATCATAGCTACGAACGCAGTGGGCGGCATCAACTCAGAGTACAATCCCGGAGACCTCTCCATCCCCGACGACATAATCGACATGACGAAATCCAGAACCACCACATTCTTCGACAGCTCTCCGGTCACACACATCGACTTTTCACAACCCTACTGCCCGGAATTGAGGAAAGCTTTGCTTGATTCTTCGAAGGGGAGTAAAGTGAAGATGTGGAACACCTCGGTCCTCGCCGCGACAGAGGGGCCACGATATGAGACCCCAGCCGAAATCCGGATGCTTGAGAAGCTCGGAGGCGACCTGGTCGGGATGACTGGAGCACCTGAAACCTTCCTCGCAAGGGAACTTGAAATGTGCTACGCGACGCTCTGCTTCATTTCAAACCGCGCAGCTGGCAAGCAAGCTAAACTGTCTGCGGTGGAAGTCATGGACATCGGGAAGAGACTCATGCCCGAGATAGTTGCTATTATACGCAAGACCGCTGAAAGCATTCCAGTAAAAAGAACCTGTAACTGCGGCCGAGCAACCCACGAGGCCCAAGTGTGAAACGATGTTACCCACAGTACTCCGAACAATTGGCGCCTACAAGCTCTATGAGAAATGGCTTGAAGGAAGTCTCACGGGAGACGAGATGCCAGAACATGTGGGCATCATACTTGATGGAAACCGGAGGTGGGGGTTCGAGAAGCACGGAGACCAATTGAACGGCCACCTTTACGGTGCACAAACAGGAGAGAATTTCCTAGAATGGTGCCTTGAGTTAGGTATCAAGACTGTCACGCTTTACGTGTTCTCGACGGAGAACTTCCTGAGGCCAAAGGATGAAGTCGCAACTATTCTAAGGATCATTGAGAACGAAGCTAGGAAACTCACAACAGACCGCCGCATACACGAAAATAAGGTTCACGTAAAGGCGATTGGCCGTCTCGAACTTCTCCCTGAATCGCTAAGATTGGTCCTTGCTGAGGTTGAGAAGGTCACCGAAGCCTATGACCAACACTACCTGAACATCGCCGTCGCCTACGGTGGCCGCGCAGAAATCGTTGACGCTGCAAAACGCATGATCGACGAAGTTCAAAGCGGCACCTTGAACGCAGATTCAGTTGACGAAGACGTCTTCACAAAATACTTGTACACATCGCACTTGCCCAATCCCTATCCTGAATTAATCATACGCACTTCTGGAGAAGAGAGGCTTAGCGGGTTTCTGATCTGGCAGGCGGCGTATAGCGAGTTCGTTTTTCTTGATGTCTACTGGCCGGAGTTTCGAAGGATAGATCTATTACGAGCTGTAAGGACCTATCAACGTCGTAAACGTCGTTTCGGGAGATAAGCAAGCCTCACGCCTTCGGTCAATTGCATATAGCCTTTCGCATGGTTCCTCCCCCTATACGATGACACGTTGCCGCCCCCGGGTTTAGCTGAACTTGTCTTAGTTGTCCGAGGATGAAAAGGCAGCACTATGCCAAATTTGACATGAGCTTATCCATACAAATCATCATGAAAATGTAACCAAGCCTTATCTTCGCACTTTCGCAGCATCCGGTCTACCACGTGAGTTGCTAAAGTTACAAAATCCCGCGAAACTACCGCAGCGAGCATGGATTCCAAATGGTGTATATCAAAAGAGTTGACCTGAGAGGTTTCAAGACCTTCGGGAAAAAAGCAACAGTCCATCTCGACCGCGGTCTCACCATCATAACCGGCCCGAACGGGTCCGGCAAATCGAACATTCTTGACGCAGTTAAATTCGCTCTTGGCGAATTGAGCCCCAAAGAGCTTAGGGGCGAAACAATCGGAGACTTGATCCACAAGAGCTCCCAAACGACTTCTCTACACTCCGCGTATGTTGCAGTGCAGTTCGATAATCACGACAGAAGGATCCCGATTGATTCTGAAGCTGTGACAATTTCTAGGGAATTCAGGCGCGGCGGAGAGGGCATTTACCGACTCAACGGGAAGCGAATCTCCAGGAAGCAACTCACAGACATCCTCTCCTCAGCTGATATCCAAGTCTCAGGCTACAACATCGTCCCACAACATGCCATAACGAGACTAGCGGAGGTTACCGCGGAAGAGCGCCGCCGAATAATTGAGGACATGATAGGAATAGCCGTCTACGATGTTAAGAAGGCCTCATCACAAGCTGAGCTCCAGCAAGCCGACCTCAACCTCAAGGTCGCCTCAGCCAAGATCGAGGAAGTCCGACTCCGCGTCGAGTCACTGGAACGAGAGCGCAATGACTACCTGAAATACCTCCAAGTCAGGAAGGAGATCTCCCAACTTCAAGCAAAAACTCTCTCACACAAAATCAAGAAAGCTCAGGAGCAAGCAAGCCAACTAGAAGGCGAGATCACCCAACATCAGCAAAGACTCCAAGAACTTAAGGCAAAGAGAGACGAGCTCATACGGCAGAAATCAAAGGTCGAATCCGAAAAACGAGAATACGAGGACTCAGTAGCCGAAAAGGGCAGCAGCAAACTGCTCGAAGTACAAGGCTCGATGGGTGACGCCAGCGCAACCATCGCGAGTCTAAAGGCACAGGCAAATGCAATACAAGCAAACATCAAATCCCTCGAAAAACAAAAGACCGATCTCGAACAGAACTCTGGAGAGATCCTCCAGAAGATAAGCAATTCCAAAAACGAGCTCCGACAACTCAGAATTCAAAAAACGAAAGTTCTCAGAGCAATCGAAGCGACTCAAGTGAAAGTTGACGAGTCCAGCAAAACGCTGACCGAACTTAGGAATAAGCTGGGCGAGAACAGCAAGGATGCCGAAGACCTTGAGCGTTCGATAAGTGCACAAACTCACAGAATCATCAAGTTCAACGCTCAAATCAAAGCCAGCGCGACCAAGATCGACCTTCTTCAGAATCACCTTCGAACGCTCAGGTCCAGGAAAGAAGAGTACGAAATGTTACTGCAGACCGTCACCAAGCGTCTTGAGGACTTAGCGACCGTTAAGCGAGGTGAGGAATCGAGGCTAGGGGACTTTGACAAGAAGGTCGCAGAGTATTCGGAGCTTAAGAAGCAACGGACTAAGGAGATAGAGCACGCTAACGAGGTTGCCAAACGAGCAAACTCTGCGCTGGTAGAAATTGAGACTCAGAAGAACCTAGCGGAGAACATGGCTTCTGAGGACAAAGCGCTAAACCTAATTGAGGAGATGGCAAAGGCGGGTGCAGTTCAAGGCGTCTACGGACGACTACTATCACTCGTCAAGGTCAAGGATGGGTATTCTAAGGCGGTCGAGGCCGCCTCAGCAGGATGGATGAAAGCTCTCGTTGTGAAGAACATAGGAACCGCGGTTTCATGCATTGAAGCCCTGAAGAAGGCGAAGGTCGGCCGGGTAAAGCTGATCCCACTCGGAGACCTTACGTTCCAGAAGAAGGTGAATTATCCCAGAGGCCTTCGGAACATAATCGGTCCTTTGACAGACCAGCTCGTTTTCGACGAACCTTTCAAAGCTGCGGTCGACTTTGTGTTCGGCGACACGATTCTGACGTCTAACCAGAAATCCGCGTTTCTTGCCTCTCTGAGGGGCACCAGAGCGGTTGCCGCAACCGGGGACCTCTATGAACCGGGCGGCGCCATGGAGACTGGATATTTCAGACAGCCCTTCGACCTCTCCAAGCTCCTCTTGAATGGTCAAACCGTTGAGCAGTTGAAAAACACGCTATCCTCTTTGGAGCGGCTGGCAGCGAAATCCCGTGAAGATATTGATAGAGTGGACCAAGAGATCCTCGATCAGAGTAAGAGAAAGGCACAAAGTCAGAACCTCATACGATCAACTGAAAGAGAAATCGCATCCTTCATCGAGAGCTTGGACCGGGCCCGCAGAAGCATCGTAGACACAGAGACTCGAATCGAACAGATTGTCCACGAGATTGGAACGGAACAGGCCATCCTGGAGGCAAGTGTGGCGCACAAAGAGCCGATACAGCAACGATTGTCAGAGTACGAGCGGAATAGGGGCGCGCTGAAGCTACGCTCTCGCTCCGCTACACTTCTAGAAAAGGAGAATGACCACGCTAAGCTTACAACTGAATTGAATGATCTAGTAAGACAGAAGATTGAGACTGACAGTCGAATCGAATCCGTATCCTCAACTGTCGCGGTCATCGAACCCTCTGTCGAACAAACCAAGACCCAAACCTCAAGCATCGATAAACAACTGCAGAAACTGGCTTCTGACCTGACATTAACGCAGGCTGAAATGTCGAAATTCGAAGACCAGCTAAAGACGTTACAGGCAAGCCGAGAACAACTGTCGGAGGAACTCTCTGGGGTTAAAGCAAAACGGAACGAATATGATGGCCAATCTAAGAAGATCGAGACCGAGATAACCAAACTCCTAGACGAGCTTGATCCCATAAACACGGAACTGGCAGATCTTACCGCCTCATCCAAGCACCAACGGATGCAAATCGAGTTCCACATGAACGAGCTAAGAGAACTCGGCTACTCAGACCTAGTAGAAGTTGCTGATGAGGAGATAGAAGGCGTAGAGAAGACTCTACCAATTCTGAAGAAGGAAATCGCGGCGATCGGCGGGGTAAACGAGCTTGCAGCGTCGCAGTACGAAGAGGTGAAGGAGAATTACAAGCACCTTGCTTCAAGGATCTATGATCTCGAAAAGGAGAAGCTGTCGATTGTCCAGTTCATGAACGAGGTCGATCGACAGAAGCTTGAAGCTTTCATGAAAGCCTTCAACCAAGTAAGCCAATCGTTCAACGAGATCTTCTCCACGGTCACTGGAGGCGCGGGACGTCTGTTCTTAGAGAAACCCGAAAACCCATTTGAAGCTGGAGCAGACATACGCCTACAGTTCCCCGGCAAGACTGAGATGACGATTGGTAGCGCGAGCGGGGGCGAGAAATCCGTCGGGACAGTGTGCTTCATCCTAGCTTTGCAGGCGATCCATCCAATGCCCTTCTACATGATGGACGAGATGGATGCCCACTTGGATGTTGTCAACTCTCAACGACTCGCAGAGCTTCTCAAGTCGAAATCCAAGGGTTCTCAGTTCATCGTAGTATCATTGAAGGACGTGACGATCGCAAGAGCCGACAGTGTCTATGGAGTTTTCATTCAAGAGGGGACGTCTCAAGTGGTCGGCTTACCGATGCAGGAGGTGAAGGCCGTTGGAAGAGCTAAGTAAGCCCTTCTGGCTGAGACCTCCATACCTCATCCTCTTCGACTTGCTGAGGCTTCACAGAATCAAGCCATGGGACGTTGACATAGCTTCCCTGTTGAATTCTTTCCTTGCCGAGATGAAGGACAATGGTTACATCGACTTCTCCGCTTCTGGGACCGCTCTGCTCTCGTCTTCAATAGTCCATCGCATGAAGTCAGAGCTTGTATTGAAGATGGAGGAACCGCCCAAACCACCAGTTCCGAAACCAATAGAGGATATACCTCCTCCGCTGCCTTTCCCGTTGAGATTCGAATATACTTCAACATCGGTTGTGGAGATTCTTCGTACGCTTCAGGAGGTTTTGACAAACGAGAAGGCGCTTCTTGCGAAGAAACCTTTCGTTTTGAGTCCGCCCTCCGTCTTTGAGCAGTTAGATGAATTCCTAGCGAACATAGAAGAGAACATACAGGACTTCTACGCCGAGCTGATCAAGTTGAGCATCCGTGGCGTGCCGATCTCTTTCAGGAAAATGGTGAAGGGAGAACCGTTCATACAGATCGTTCGAGTATTCATTATGCTGCTGTTCTTGGCCCATCAAAAGAAGGTCATTATAGCACAAGAGGAGCAGGGTACAGACATTCTCATACGTCTAGGCGAGGTGTCACCGCCAATTGCTTGAAACAGTAAAGCAACCCACGCTCCCACAGAAGCAACCCGCATTTTCGCCACTGAGATCAAAGGGCAAGATGGCACTGATAGAGGCTGCGTTGTACGTGACGGGACGACCAATCGATCTCAAAACGTTAGGTTCTGTAGTGGGTTTTCGATCTGAGGATAAAACACGAGAACTCGCTAGGCTGGTCAAGGAGAAGTACGGAAGTGATGGAACCTGTCTCGAGATTCTGGAGTTGAGCGATGGTAGGTTCGTAATGCAACTGAAACCACAATATGTGAAGCATGTTAAGAAGCTCGCATCGAGGCAGTTGTTGACAGCCGGCCCGATGAAGACGCTCTCCTTCATCGCATATCGACAACCTATACCACAGTCCTACCTCGCCAAAGTGAGGGGCAACCTGGCGTACTCACATGTCAAACAGCTTCGAGAGATGGGGTTAATCGCGGAAGAGAGGTTGGGACGCACGAAGATTTTGCGGACTACGCCCAATTTTGCGGATTATTTCAATCTCAGCCATGATCTGCCGACGATGAAAAAGCAGTTGGAGAAGATGTTTCAATCCATCAAGGCGAGCAAGATGTCCAAGAAGACGCCCATGAATGCTGATCAAGTGAAGAATGCGTTAACTGCTCGTTTGGAAGGCAAGAGCTTAAGTCCCTAGGGTCAGCAATCGAATGTAATCGGAGGGTCGATTCCTAGTCGTTTGCATTGAGGTTGAATTGCATTTGGTCATGGTCGAGTTTAACAAGCTGAAAGAAACAGTAGACATCTTCATCCCAAGAACCACTGAAGGAGCATCAATCACGCTGACGATGACTGTCGAGAAAGCAAAGCAGCTCTATCAACTATTGCACAAAGTCTTGAGCGAGAATGATCAACTTCCATCCTAGTTGTGCATACAACAACCCTTAAATGAACGGCGACTTGCCTCTCAGTAAAATCCCAACTGGAGTAGCATTGCAAAATGCCCCAATGGCACGGAAATCAACGCAAACGCAAGAAGACAGGTGGGAAGAGGCACATCTTCCGCGGCAAACGCGCTTTCGAAATGGGAAGCGACCCCGCGGAGACCATCGTTGGTGAGACGCGCATTACAAAGAAGCGCGGACGCGGTGGGAAGGACAAGCTCAGATCTTTGGCAGTGAATACAGTCAACGTAACCGACCCTGCAACTGGAAAAAGTCAGAAGACTGAAATTCGCGGAGTCCTGAAGAACCCCGCCAACGTAGACTACCAACGCCGAGGCGTCATAACAAAGGGCGCGATCCTGGACACCCCACTGGGACAGGCAATTGTCACATCCAGGCCTGGTCAACATGGGGCCGTGAACGCAGTCCTCGTTCAGGGATCCGAGAAGTAGCAATAACCGCTTTCTTTCTTAGTGGTTGGACCGGTTGAAACAGCCGGGAAAGCGGGTAATCTGGCCCGCTAACTTAGATTCCACGAAATCTCGAGAAGAAGGTCGGAAACTGGCCAAGGGTTTAGCGGTTCAAGCTCCGAGGCTGGAGGAGATTAACGAAGCTGCAACACGACTATCGCTGGAAGCTGAGGTTGCTGCTGGTAAGTCCCGTCCCCGCTCTTGGTGGGAGAAAGGTGGATACGTTATCTTGCCCAAGAATGACGCAAGGACTACCATGTTGCGTTCATTGGCAAGTGAGATCAAGAAGATCAGAGCGGCGAAATCAAGTCAAGAGAAAACCCGCAAGTAGCCGATGCGGCTCTAGGATGCGATTTCGCCGATAACCGCCACGTCAACTTCTTGCCCCGCATCAAAGGCTTCAACATGTTCTGGGATAATGATTATTCCATTTGCGGCAACCATGCTCATTAGGACCGAAGCTCGCTGAAGCTTCAGGGGCTCCGCAACCAACCCATCGAGGGTCTTTCTCAACATCACCCTGACGAATGTCCGATAACCTTTCGGTCCGCTGATCCGCTCTTTCAGAACCGCCTTGACAACCGGCTCTGAGGGCTCCCCGGTGCCCATGAGTCGACCGATTAGAGGCCGGCCGAAGACGCGAAAGGCAATCATCGCCGATACAGGAAAGCCCGGGAGTGATAGTATCGGTTTCCCACTCACAACTGCCAACCCTGTTGGTAGAGATGGTCGCATTGCAACACCATGGACCAGCATCCCCGGCTTGCCAAGCCTGTTGATGCATTCTGGGACGAGATCTTTCCTCCCCACCGAGGATCCAGCAGTAATCAGGATAACGTCGCAGGATCGCAAGGCTTTCCGTAGAATTCGAATAATCCCTGATTCATCGTCCCGGGCGATTCCAAGGTCCATGGGTTGGGCTCCCAATTCCTCTGACATCGCTGATAGGATTTGCCTATTGAGGTCAACAACCTTGCCGACATCTCTCTTTCCCGGTAAGTTCACAAGTTCGTTACCGGTCGATATGATACCTATTCGAATTCGCCTGACGACCCTGACTTTCGCAGAGCCCATTGCTCTCAGTATAGCCAAGTCCTGGGCGCGAAGGCGTTGGCCTTTCCTCAGAACAAGTGTCCCCGGCGAGACATCTTCACCCCTTTTGGAAATGTTTTGGCCCGGAGTGGCCGGAGCATGGACAACGACCTTACGGTCCGGAAGAATCCGAGTTATCTCGACCATTACCACTGCATCTGCTTCAGGAGGAATCATGCTCCCGGTCGCGACCGTTACTGCCTGTCTAGCTTTCACGACGATTCGGCATACCTCACCAATTCTACTCTCTCCCGCCACTTCCAGAGCAATAGGGTGCTCCTCGGAGGCATTTGCGATATCCGCAGAACGAACAGCATAGCCGTCCATGACCGATCGATCGACAGCTGGGATGAATTGTCGAGATACAATGTCATCGCCCAACACTCTTCCGAGAGCCTCAGAGAGAATAACTGACTCTGTTTTTGGCGGAGGCCTACGCATCGCTGCGAGGAAAATTCGAAGGGCGTCGTCAACTCTGGTTACCTTTTGAAACCCTTCACTGTGAAGGTGATCCATTTCTTCAGCAACTCGATGCAGTTATGACACGGGCCTAACTGTAATACACCTGTTGGCCTTATCATTTGACACCCATGCTCGAAATCCTAGATGCAACTGCCATCCTAATTGCAATACTCGCTTTGTTCTTGGTCATTCGTTGGTTTCTGCGAAGACGCCGAGCTTTGTCCGCGGAACCAATCATCGAACTTGAGAAGCTGGTGCATTGCAGGGCTTGTGGTTCGATGATTCCTGAAGGTGTTCGGAAGTGCGCTTTCTGTGGAGCTTGGCAGCGCGAGCTAATGAATCCTTAAATAACGACCTACGGGCCAAGTGCCGCGATGCCGCCGACGTTACACGAGCCGCCGTATACGCAGAAGCGTAGACGCGAGCTCAGTGGTTAGAGCAGCGGACCCTTACGATCACAGAAGGGGCTGAAGCTGTTAAACGGCCAAATGCAGTAACCCGTTGGTCGCAGGTTCAAATCCTGCCGGCGGCGCTATCAACCCCACTAGCGACAGCTCCATCTTACCCATGAGTAGCTGGAGTTCCTCGTTCAAGTAGAGGCCCCTTTCGGACCCTCGCACGTTTTACGTTGGAAGGCAGAGGCTTTGTTTGATCTGCACTTGGTCCTAAGTAGCGAGTACTTGGCGGGGCTCTTTGATTCTGAAGGAAGTATAGGCGCAAAGCGAACAGGCAAGTCTGGACTGACGCTTGTGCTCACGATATCGAACACTTACCTGCCTGTCTTGCAAGAAGTCAAGGATACAGTGGGGTATGGGTATTTCATATCAAAGAAGGCGAGAACTGTGAAGCAGAAAACCTGTTTTGAATGGAGAACGAGGAATCATCACAATGTTTTGGACTTCATAGGTCGCATCAAGCGGCACGCTCGCATTAAGCGAAAAGCTATCGCAGAGGTCGAAGCGAGTATACGGGAACACAGATACAGCGAGAACAACGGGAGCCTAGGATACATTGACCACGAAATCTTGACCGCTTTCCATGAAATTATGCCTCTAAGAGAGATCGGAAAAATGCTGGGTGTACACCACAAATCCGTTTGGAGAAGGCTAGCAATTTAGTCGTTTCTAATGCTCATTGTGCATTATCCGAGGCGCAAGACAGCGCATTTCTGGATTGTTCCCCAGTTTGAGGGTAATCTTCATGGCTGGAGTTAGTCATGAACTCGCCCGATTGTCATGATCGATAGTACCATCCAGAAGGCCGTCGCATCTTGAAGCCACGATTCGAACTCTTTAACGGCTTCTTCAAACTCCTCTTTGCTAACAACACTGGCTCCAGTGACTGAATTCATCTCAACTCGAACCATTTCCAGTGGCACAGAAGCGATCTTGCGGAGCCTTTCTGGATCTCTTTGGGAGGCGAAAATCGGAATGTGGTGGACCTCAATATCCTGTAGTCCTGCCGATGAGAAAAGAGAATGAGCGCTTCCAAAACGTCTTATTCGTTCTTCGCGTGAACGAAATAGCGTCTGATACATCTTCTCAACGAGTTTGTCAACTTTGGGCAGGGACGGAACATAGAATGCTCCTCCCTCGTCTGATGAGGCGACCAAGCCACGGGTTTTTGTGACCCTTCTGAGTTCACTTACTGATTCCAACGGATCGTCTACGTGTGACAGCACCAGCCTGCAGTAGCTGACATCGAAAGTTCGGTCTTCATACTCGAGGTTCTGAGCGTCTCCGGCTTCGAATCTGATGTTGTCGATTCCGTGGTCAGCAGCCAATTTCCTTGATGCCTCCAGAAAGGTAGGGTCAATGTCAATACCAACCACCACACTGGGTTTCACTCGACCTGCAATTCTCCTTGTGATTGCGCCTGTCCCACATCCCGCATCAAGAACGCTCATGCCACTGTTCAAGCCGAGTATGTCAATTTCCTTGTGAATGACTTCGGACAGTGACTCAGCCTGCAACTCCAGCCTATCTATTTCTTCTCGCTTCCCCGCCCGAACATAGGTGCTGTAACTCAAAATGCAAGCGCCGCTACCCACTCGGTCCCCCCTCAACTATTTCGAGTTGCCTATTTTGGCATTTAACTATCATCCCTGCCGGCGGCGCCACTTCCCAACATGCGAACGTTTCGCCATTAGCTCGCCTTAACGGCTTTGTACATTTGGCCCTTGCCGTTAGACTTCTGAGCCATCTCTCGGCTAGTTCCTCATCGTCAGCAAAAGTAGCAAGAGTAAGTCGGGAACTTCATGTCCTTGCCGATATGCATTATCTGCACCGATGGACGGCTTGATAGAACATCACTCGCTTGCTTGCGTTCTTTGTGGGAATATCATAATCAACCACGTACAGCCGATTTGTCACCGTAGACACGCACGCAAGAATGACGGTTCAAATTCTGTTGCCCGCACGACTACATACTAGAGGGTGTTTCAGATTGGGTGTTTTTGATGTCGAATGCGGTTCTGAACCAATCAAGGAATCTGCCATAAGCTCCACCAAACAATATCTCAATCAATGCTGCCGAGCCAAGACCTACTAACGCTAGCTCTAAGGACTTTGATGTGTAGGCAAAGACGGGGATGTACACTAGTGTCCAGAAGATTGCAGAAGCAACTGAATCTACGAGAAACTTCTTCCCATGGACTTCCTTCATAATCGACAAACTCGGTTGCTTCTAGTTGGTTAAGGGGATAAATAGACAATGTCTCAAAGAAAGGATCAAAATGTCACTTCCCTTGGCAAGTGCCAACGCCCTTCTAGAACTTCAAGAATGGTCTCGCCTCTCTCTACTGCGTTTGGGTGTAGTGGTGAGCACACAGAGAGGCGAGATTCAATGAACGTGCTAAGACGTATGAGATCGACCATTTTTCAAAATGGATTCTTTTGCTTTGCGAACTCATAGACGGTGCGGGCAGAGGAACCTAAACTTTGGGACAATTCTTCTTGTGTAGAGGGAAGATTTCTGAACTGTTCGTTTCGAAACCACACTTCTCGCAGACTAGTCGTTGTCCTTCCTTTTCGAATCGAGATATCATTGCTAAACAACGCCATCAGTTATTCCAGCACACACTAATACACTATCGCTTATCCTACACAGCATGTGTGGACTCCCAGATTGCCAGATATGTAAGTTACCTTCGCATTCGCAAAGTGCATTGTATAGACCAAGATTGTGCGAAGCCTACGTTCCGCGTACTGGTCCGGGGCAGGAAGTCGGAAACTAAACTACTCTTCGATAGTCTCTCATTCGAAAAAGCCCCGTGAGCGATTTCGGGAGTTCGACCAACGGCCTTGCAAGGGCTATGCACGCACGGCGAAGAGAATTTCGGCTCCGTAAAATCTCGGCTCTATACCCTTACTGCACGTTGGCGTAGAAGTTTCATTGACTTCGTGGCGAACGATCTTCTATCCAGGAACCCTCGATCTGTACTTGACATAGGATGTGGGACATGCGATGTACTCATGCAATTGCGGAATCACGAAATCGAGCTTTACGGGATTGACCCTTCTCCCTACATGCTCACGTTGGCAAAGAAGAAAATCGGATATTCAGCCGACAATACTGAATTATCTGACGTGTATTTGAGTCTAGGCAACAGCAGGCTCATCCCGTTTGACAAGAAATTTGACATGATCTTCTCCTCACTCTCCTTCCATCACTGGAAGAATAGAGAAGAAAGCATCCCCTACATCCTGACGAGGCTTAACGAGAATGGCGAATTCGCAATATACGAATATGACAGGGACGGCCTATCTTTTCTCCGGAGAATGGTTGCCGGGAAGCATGCTCTTTCAACGAACGATGTGAAAGGGCTGGGTTTCGATGGATACAAGAAGATAATCGAGCTTAGGGAACCATTTATCATTGTTAGATTCAAGAAGACTGGTTCGTGATTGCCGAAGAGGTAAAGCTGCGCCTGATTAACCAGTCAAACCGGATGGATCGGCACTCCTTGCACCTGCACGACAGGCCTAATGGTGCGCACACACACATGAAACGACATATTATAGGTCCTGACGCGCGCTCTTTTCTGGGGCCCAGAGTTCCATCATATTTCCTGCTGGGTCTGTGAAGTAAACACTTGTCGACTTGGCAGTTCCATGCCAATCGAAAAATTCGTTCTTCGGACTAGTCTTGATTCCCTTCGCATTCAGAAAGGCGATGCAGTCATCGAGCGTGTCACTTGGAACTTCAAATGCAACATGGAATAATGCTTTCGTATAGCCTCCGTAGCCATCAATAAAGCCCGGCGTTTCGTCGCAAAAGCCGAAGAGTTGTTCCCCTACATTGGCGAAGTTGATACGTTTCGGCTCCGATGGTAGATCTTCCATCCCAATCATTTTGTAGAATTCCACGCACTCTTGCAGTTTAGTAGTTAGAAAAGCGACCTCGGACACGCGCACCAGTCGCTCCGACCACACAAGTGGAGGTGGAAAATCAAGCGCCCAAAGCTCTGGAGTTCTATGCTGGAACAAAGGTAAGAGAAATCGAATTCACACAGTGTCGAGCGCCTTTCTCGGAGAAACCTTCTCCTAGGAAGACATGGCCCAAATGCGCGCCACAACTGGTACAGACGATCTCTGTGCGGACTCCGTCGGGGTCCGGAATCCTCTTCACAGCACCGGGGACCTCATCGTCGAAACTAGGCCATCCACAGCCGGCATCGAATTTGTCTTCCGAGCGGTACAGCGCCGCGTTACAGCGTTTGCAGCGATATGTGCCCTTTTCCCAGAAATCGTTGTACTTGCCGGTGAAAGGTGGCTCTGTCCCTTTGTGAATGATGACCGATTCCTCTTCTTTGGTTAGCTCGTTATGCTTCATCTGCTCTCACCTCCCAGGTCGTTTTCCTTCGTATCAGGATTTTGTGTGTGGGTCTAGTGGTGCGGGCGTCGTAATTTGAACCGGTATTTGTGTGTGTGAGTTTAGTGGTGCGGCGCGGGCAGGGTAATTTGAACTCTAGTTTTCGAGTGTTTCTTGTCCATCATCCAGCGCCCACAGCAAAGCAAAAATGTCTGCAGGTACTATTCTACGATCGTCTGAGATTTGTGACCTAGGCCGAGTCGTGGGAACCACGTTTGGATCATGGTTCTCGGCGGCCGCACCATCTATACTTCAACGTATAGACATTAGGGACTGGACAGCCAGCAGCCTACGCGGCTTCCATAGAGCTAGAGTGGAGGTACGACTTACCGCAAGACAGTGCGAGGCAGAAGATGGTTTTCGTGCCTAGAAAGGGACACCTACACTTTTCTTCCTCGTTCCAGCCGCGTGTTCCGGGTTCGGTCCAGGGCTGGCCCGCCAGACTTTCCGACTCGAGATTCTACTATTCCTGCAAGGGGGCGAAAAGAGACTGGAGTCCCGCCGGGGATTGAGCACCTGAATGCCTTTTCCGTTAGGCAGAACTTGATAAACTACTTCTAGCGAAATATTGCATTGTTGGAGCCGGAGTATTCTCCTTGTTAAGTGTCCTGCCCGTCCCGATCATGGATGAACTCGTCCAACGTGGGGTCCCGACGGGCGCAAACCTCCTGGTCGAGTTTGACCCGCGTTCTTTATGGTATGAAACTTCATTCACGATCGCAGCCAGAGCGCTGAAAAGCGGAACTCGCGTTGATTATCATACCTTCATACGAGCGCCGAACGAGGTTAGGAATCTTCTATCGAGACTAGGAGTGGACGTTGACAAGCTAGAGCAGGACCAAACTCTCAGAGTCGTTGACAGCTATACCACACAGATCGGACTCAATCTCTCTGAGGAACCTCGTGGGTCGGCAAAAATCGAAACAGTCGCTGAAAAGTCCCTAAAGTTGTCGGATTGGAGTATCGGCTGGGTTAAGGAGCTGAAGGAAGCCCCTGCCGAGATAGATAAGAAACGATTACACATCGATGATAACAGCTCAGTCCTACTCCAATACAACGACGAGAAAGTGATCATCGATGTTTGGCGAACTAGAAACTTACCTCACACTCGGGCCAGGGAAAGCGTCTTTCTTTACGCCCTTCTAACAGAAGTGGGTTCGCCCTCTTTCCAAAAGCAGCTCGAATCGATATCTGACGGAATAGTCGAGTTCAAAAGCGAGGATAAGGAAGGAAGAATCGAGCAGTACGTTCGCGTGAGTGCGATGAGAGGTAGAAGCTATGACTCGCGATGGCGACGTCTGCAACTGTTGGATAACGGCGAAGTTAAGCTGGTCGGCTAAAGTTCCTGGAGGATGCAAAGATTAGCGAACCATATCTGACGACAGAAATGTTGCAGTTCAAGGCGGGCCCGCCAAAAAATGTGAAAGGCACGACGGTAACGACCAAAAATGGGGGGTAGCTTGTCGGACGTCCTGAACGTGCCGATATTGAAGACGCTTGTTCCAAGCGGCATCGAGTACGGCGCTAACTTGTTGGTCGAGTTTGAGCCGGATTCTCTGTGGTACGAGACCTCATCAACGATCACGGCCCATGCGCTAAGGGCCGGAGTAAGAACCGACTACCACACCTTTCAGCGCGCCCCTAACGAGATTAGGAAAACTCTTGAGAGACTCGGACTGGATGTCAAGAGGCTAGAGCAAGATAGCTCTTTCAGAATCTTGGATAGCTACACCGGCCAGGTCGGGCTCGGCCCTCCTGAAGCGGCTACTGCGACACCCCGGGAGACGGAGGCTGCCATTCGACAATCCGTCAAGCTGTCTGATTGGAGCATCTCCATGGCGCGGGAAATGAAAGCGGGCATACTTGAGGAAAACAAGAGACGCTTACATATAGACGATAACAGCGGCGTCTTGCTTCAATATAACGAAGAAAAGGTGATGATAGATTTGTGGCGGACTCGACTGATCCCTTTCATCAGAGCCTGCGAAATTGTATCACTAAACTCGCTCGTAAAGGGAGTAGCTTCGACGGCATTCCATAAGCAGTTTGAATCGCTGGCAGACGGAATAATTGACTTCAAGAGCGAAGAGAGGGAAGATAGCATCGAACATTACGTTAGGGTGAGAAGTCTTCGCGGGAAGGCGTACGATCCGCGATGGCGACGACTCCGCCTCTTAGAAAACGCTGAAGTTACGCTAGCCGACTAGGCGGGTAGGGCTTCATCGTCTCATCCACAATGCGTACGTGTGCAAGCGTAGAACTCTTCTTTCGCGGTTACAGAACCTAAGGGGGTCGATCAGAAAACCTGAACAAAAGCCTCTTTACAGGAACAGAAATGTTGTGGGTCCTTGAAATTAGAGAACAAGACCACTGACATATGCCCTTTCAACCAGCCACAAATATTCCCACGTCATTTGGTACCACTCTTCTGAGGAAGCAGAGGCGTATGTTTCGGCGATTTTAGTCTTTAAAGGGCTGGTTCTCGGCGGCCGCGGGCGAGTAGAAGGAAAGAGTAGTTATTGCGGGAAATATGTAGTACTTCTCATGAGATGGTCGAGGACTGTAATTGCGTCGGCTGTCTTCTTGATCATATATTCTCAGTTTTTCTTGGCTGTTATTGCGTATGCCCATCCCGATTTCAGAATTGTAGATGGAACCGTCGTGGTTCCGCAAGGAGGGTTTACAGAGTTTTTGCTGCCGGTTCACTTTCACAGAGTAGTTGGAACATTCCAGGTTACCAGCCCCGTCATG
>Ga0209322_10000032_pt1 | contig 60672 bp, 99 predicted proteins | sample Rifsed19ft1_FD_184013 | JGI IMG/M metagenome (GOLD analysis project Ga0209322, IMG submission 184013) | Soil microbial communities from Rifle, Colorado, USA - sediment 19ft 1 (version 2) | ecosystem: Environmental > Terrestrial > Deep subsurface > Rock core/Sediment | place: Rifle, Colorado... | reverse complement strand
GGCCTGACTCAAACCCGCGTGGCGTGGGGCCCCGGCCACAGGACCCAGCATGTTTTATGCTGTTTTCGCGTTGCATAAACTGCCTTGTTTTGTGCTGTTTTAGCAACCGAACAGAAACACGGCTACTTTTACGTGTGTTCATGATGGCCGGATGACAAATCAGCAAGAAACATGCTGTTTTGTGATGCTGACTTGTCTGTGGCGTAACTGAGCCTCTGGCCGGCCAGCATCGGTCACGCTGGCTTAAACTGCTCGAAGTACGGGATGTACGCAACCGCCGCACCCTTGGTGATGGTGTCGCAGTTGACATCCGAGTGAATCATGACGCTCGGCAGCGATCCGCCTGCGAAGTTGGGGACGACGACGCCGAGGGGGCTGGACACCTTGGCCACCGCATCGAGTGCGCCGCCGTCGAGCCAACCGTCCGTGTCCCCCGGGGAAGCTACCCCGAGGTCAAACGACAGGGACGCCGTGTTTCCCGCGTTGTCGAACACGGCCGTGACGTCCGCGTACCCGCCGAGCCGCACTGCACCTACGGGTAGAGCGGCCGCGAAGTCGATGGCCCCGTCGGTCACAGCCCCGATGGCAGCCACCTGGGCGAAGCCGAATGCCAGGCTCGCGACCTTGACGCGGTAGGGGCCGAGCTCTCCGAGCACCGCCTCGAGTGTCCGTGTACGAGGTCAGTTCGAAGAAGACACGTGAATCCACACAGAGGACGAAAGCTCGACGATCGTAGCGGTGCCCGAGCCCAGCGGCTCCTTCGACAGGACCAAGATTCTCGATTCGTCACTGGCCTTTCCCAGGTAAAAGCGATAGCCGAGCAGCGCGATCACGGGGTTCACGTAGAAGATCTACTCGGGGAGCGATTGCCCCGTTTCAGACGAATCGGCCATGGTGAACGATTCTTCCATGGCTCAACCGGCGCCGGGAAGCCGTCGAAGGCAGATCGGAAGGTCGGCGAGGAGTGCCGCCAGAAGCGTGGTGGTCGCGAAGTATCCCGCGTACCGACCCGATAGGATTCGGACGATCTTCGCCAGATCTGCGTTCCCGGCCGGGTCCGGTGAAAGACAGTGCTGGACCCCAAGGAGGCCTTCGTTTGCCATGGTGGTTGTCGTCCTACGCGAGCTTTGCCCGCTTGAGTTGTCGGAGGAGCTCGGCCGCCGCGTATCGTGGGAAGCGCCTCTGGACCTTCGCAACTGCCGGTCCGAGAGTCGGGTGCGGGGGCACCTTCACGCCGGAATGCGCCAGGCTCCAGATCAGCTGGATCTTACCCCGCTTACCCTTCGGGATCTGCGCGATTCCAGTGCCCTTTCCGAGCTCGAGGAACGCGTACTTGGTGCCCTTGCGCCGCGCCTGCTGGATGGCTGCCGCGTTGCGCTGCTTGCGGCTCCCGCCCGGGCGTTGCTGCAGCGTGATGGCACCGAGCTTATACCTAGCCCGTACCGTCCGCTTGCGGGGCCTCGCGCCTCGGCCCTCACCGGATGCGACGCTGGTCGGGATGGGCTGCCCGTAGGCGCCGCCGCCCGGCTTCGCCCCGCCCTCCTCCTGAGTCTCGAGGTAGTTGAGGCCGCTGCCCACCCGGGACTGCATGGTCTGGAGCGAGTAGCCGCTCGCCTTTTCGACCCGGATGCTGCCCATCGTCCAAGTGTTGCGCAGCGTGAACGTCGACCGCATCTCGCCCTGCCACGCCTTCCGAGCGTCGAAAGCCTGGCGGTTGAGTGTGTTGCGAGCCGCGTAGCCGACGGCCTTGGGTGAGTCCTTCAGGCGGGCTGCCAGGTGGCGAATCTGGCGGTCGTCGATGACGAACATCAGGTCGTGTCCTCGGGGGCCTGGGTGAGTCGTGCGATCTGCCGTGCGATGCAGGCTTCCGCCAGGGTGGCGGTCAACATCGGTCGGGGCTCGACCCTGATGGCCCGTTTCGCCCTCTCACGGTTGCTCAGCGAGGCCTATTGGGTGGCGTCGATGACTCGGGGCCTGCGGGTCATGCCCGCGATTGGCCGCTCTCGCATGCTGCTACCCTGTACCGCGCGAGGCAAAGCCAGGTTTGACTAGGTTTGACGTTCCGCGACAGTGTGGGCGAGTGTCTCAACTGCCTGTATTGCTGCGGTACTGAGGTGGTTGATCTTTTCCTGGCGATCCTGAAAATCTGTCACGCGCCGCCCGAGCTTGCGGTGTGCTCGGCCCAGTCCTGAGAGCCTCCGCTCGACCCCTTCGAGCTGGCATCGTAGTCCCGACAGCTCGGTGTCGTGCCGAGCGTAGTCGGTGCGAAGTTCACACATCAGGGCTGCCTTGGAGATCCAGAGCTTGCAGCCGCTCTGCCGCCTCCCCTCGAGGGTTCGCAGGATCTTCCCACCAGCGCGGGCGTCGATAAGCTCCATGCGTCGCCTCATCCGCTGGCAAGCCTCCGGGGTCGGTGACTCCCCCACGGCCTCCACGGCCTGGCGAATGCTCATGAGGTCTGTGAGGGCCGCGGCCTCAGGGTTTGGAGGTGTACACCTCGCTACCCTGGTCACTGGATCACCTCCACCGTGGACTCGGATTCCTGCGGCGCCGTGTCCGCCCAGGCTCGGTGAGCCTCCCGGACAATGCCCTCGGCGCGCCGCTTGAGCTGCCCGAGCTCGCGGTAGGCTGGACCGCTCGTCCCCGGACCTCCGCCATGGGCCTCCACCAGCCGGACCAGTGGCCGCCAATCGTCGTCGACTAGCCACTCGTGGCAGAGCGCCTCCAGATCTGCGACCCTCGCCAGTGCCACAGAAAGGGCCCTCAGAGCTCGTTTCGTCCCGGGTGACCCGAATACACACAGACGAGCCTCTAGCGCAGCGAGGCGGGCAGCCTGGAGGCAGAGCGGCGCCTCCCCGTGGAGCCCGGCTACCAGCCTCCTGCGGGTGTCAAGGAGGCGGGCAATGGCATCGGGTATCAACTGCGCTGCCGACTCCCTGGCCGCACCGACCTCCTGGTCCGCGATGATGAGCTGGTCGGTGACCCTTGCCAGTCTGGCTTCGGCCTCCTCGGTGGAGGACCACCACGCCATGGCCCCCGCCAGGCGCCTGGAGGAGGCGTTGGCTCGCGTATCGGCGTCTCGGGCCCGCTCCTGGTCGTCCTGTGAGCGCCGCGTCTCCCGGCGTAGCCTCGTGGCCTCCTCTGGGTCCCGGGCGATCCATGCAGCCTCTTCGCGACCCTTCGCGCCCGATAGATCTTCGATCTCGGTCTGGCCTGCGTCCTGGGAGATTCTGCGCACGATGGGAGCGAGGGAGTCGAGGACGGGTCGACGCCGGTGACTACCAGGTGACCTCACCAGCACGGCCGCCGCGCGGAACCGGCCGTAGTAGGCGAGGAGCGGTGGGCGGTGCCGCGACTCTAGCGTCCACCAGCGCCGCAGGTAGGCGACTTGGCGCGTGCCGACGCCCAGCGCGTAGGCCCTGCCCCCTGGCTCGCACTGGGCGGGGTCTCCATGGGGACCTGGCCCGAACTCGATAGTCGCCAGCTGAGCCCCCGCGCTGCTCCGTTCCCCGAGCACAGTCTCAGCAACGTTCAGCAGCCACTCGAGCTCTGCCGAGAACGGCAGCTGTTGGGCGCGCCTGCGGTGAGGGTCGATTCGGATGTGTCGTTCGGTTGCCTGGACGGTATGCATGCGGTAGCCTTTCTCCAGGCTAGCCGCTCGATCTCTCTAAGCCCCCCGGCGACTCTCACCCAAAAGACTCGCCGGGGTTTTTCTTTGGGGCTCACCTGCTCGGATTCGGTGGCATGCGCTGTTTAGGCCGTGGCCCTCCGCTAGGCGCGGCGGAGTCTTGGTAGGCCCCTGCTTTCAGCAACACGAGTTGATTCTCATCGAAGCAATCCGTGTCGATCGCCCTGCCGTCCTTGAGCTTGGTCGGCTGCACCGTGAATCGCACGCAGCCGTTCAGCCACTCGGCTCGGCACACCACGATGCCGTCGAAGCCCGTGATTCGATCCTTGACCTTGTCGCCTAATCCTATCTTCTTAGCCATGGTTTTCACCTTCCCATTGTCCATTCGTTGACAAGCCATCCGGCGCGCCCCTGGTACGCTCCTTCGAGAACCCGGACGTGGCTCGTCGTCAGTCCGAACTTCAGACGGTGTTGCAGGCCAGGAGGGTTGCCGTGATCAGTATGCATAGGTGTTTCATTTGGTCTCGCTTTTCGTTGGATGTCATTTGCTTCGTTGGCCGTGTTTCGCTCGATGTCGGGCCTTCGCTTCGTTGATTCATCGTTCGCTCAATAGCATGGTTCGCTTCGTTGAACCTCACTCACTCCGCCGCAATTGCGACGATGTCCTTCCCGACGTTGCCGACGATGGCCAGTGCCTCGTCGACCGTCAGCATTCTTGGCGCGTTCTCTCGGGGCAGGGGGCCGCGTCCGTGCTCGTAGCCCCTCGTCCAGTCGTACCACGTCACCCATGACGGCAGGCCCTCGATGGCGCGCCAGACCAGGTACAGGTCGTACAGCAGGAGGTCCGTCGCTGCACGTCGGCCCGCATCGTGTGCCTTGCCCTTCGTCTGTCCCTGGAGGAGCCGCCGATCTTTCTCCTGCCGCCACCGCGTGAGGTACTTGGTCGTGCAGTTCGACTTCGCCCCGTTCTTCCACATTGCTGCCATGGCCTGCCAAATGCGGGTCTTCAGTTCGAGGTTGAACGTGCCCTTCGCCTCGGCGTTGCCAGTGATCCCTGTGCGTGGCGCGAACCCTTCCCGGCGCCGCTCGGCCTTGCCGTCGATGCAGGCATACCCGCAATACCGGATCAGCTGGCTCGGCTTCTCCGCCTTCTGAATGTCGACCATGGCACCCAGGTATCCGGATACCACGGGGCCGAGCCCGAAGACGTTGACCATGAAGAGCTTGTAGACGTCCAGCTTCCGGAGCTCCTTCACCATCGCTGACTCGAGCTTTGCAGCTGAGGCGCTGCGCCTCTTTGACGCTGATAGCAGATCCTCTTGGTCATCCTTCGGGAGCAGACAGACGACGTTCTTCTGCAGGTATTCGGCGCGCACCTTCTGCGCCGCTGTGGCGGTCCCCGCAAGCACGGCGTCAATCGACTTCGTGTCTGCCATCGACCCTCTCGACGCAGCCTCAGAGCGGACCGTGTCCATGTCGTTCGGTAGGTTCGGTGGGCGCTGTCGGTCACTGGCCATGTGGTGCAGCGCGACCGACGCCTTCGTCAAAGACTTGTGAACCTTGACGAGGCGCCGGAGCTCTGTCCTTGGGTCGTCGTACACGGGCACGGCGACCCGCTTGCCCTTCAGTTTGCGTTCGACCTTTTTCAGTGTCGTGGTGCTTTCAGTGCTCGTCTGTCGTTTCATTGATGAGGTTCCTTTCAGTCGCTCCGGATCGCTTCGTTGTCTATTCTTCTTTCCGCTTTTCGTTGCGCTCGCTCGACAGCTGTCACTTCGTTGTTGGACCCTCGCTCGTTGCCGGTGGTTCGCTTCGTTGAGCCTCGGTCGCTCAGTGGCATTCGCTCGCTTCGCTGGACGCTTGTCGCTCGCTGGCGGCCCCTCGTTTCGTCGTGCCCGCTTTCGTTGGATTGCGCTCGCTCGCTGACGCGTCATCACTTCGTTGACCCTAGCCCGCTCGTTGTTCTTCTCGCTTTTCGTTGCCCAGCTCTCACTCCGGCACTGCGATGTCATGATCCTCGAGCAGTTGCTCAAGTTGCTCGCAACGCCGACACTTTTTGCTCTGTGAGCCGTCGATCAGGCCCTCGGCACGCAGCACACGTTTCGCCATCGGCATGCTGATCGGCACGCCGTGGTTTTGCTTCTGTTCGCGCCTCATGATGAGGGCAACGCGGTCGTGCTCCGTCTCGGGGATCTTGTTCGCCAACCAGACGGCGACATGGTGATCGGTAGTGCGGCGCGTTGACTCCCCTAACTTCTCAACGGCCTCGTGTCGGCTCATCCACCAGGCGAGGTTTCGGCCCCCTCCACACACGCCCTGGATCCACGTCGTGCAAGCTACCCCTCCGGCCTCCTCTCGATACGCCGCCCAGTTCTCGGCAAGCCGAGCGACGTCTCCCGCAACGACGAGCGGAGCCGTTGCTCCTGTCGTGACAGCGTTCTTGAGGCGAGTCGCGAGTTCCTGCAGGTTGATTCCTGCTCGTTGTTCAGCCGCCATGTGGTTCGTTTCCTTTCGCTTCAGTATTCCTCGTCTCCAAGTGACGCCATCAACGCTGCGTAATTGGCCGTCTCGTGACGGTCCGGAACTACCTCCGCGCATGCCGGTTCGACCACGCGCCAATGTGCCTTCTCGGCGTATTCGAGACGGAACTCGAATGGACGACGCTGATCCACTGGACCATCGAAGCGGATGACGCCGTCATGGCACAGGCTGACGCTGGTACCGTGCCAGTGGTACCAGGCCACGCTCTTGCCTGCGCGCATTGCATCGAGCGCCGCCCCCCACGTCATCGCCTTCGATGGCTCGGGGTCGGGCCACCCGCATGCAGAGCTCGGACTCAGCGCTCAGAAGCTCACCACGGAGCCTATCGATCTCGTCATCGAGACGGCGAACTGTCCGCTGGAGAATTGGGATGTCCTTCGCGTGCTCTGCAGCCTCCTCCCACCTCACGACGCTGCCGGTCTCACTCTCGACCAGCATCACGGTGGGTTTGCAGAAGTCTGTCATCTGGCCATGGCCTTGCCTCCACTGGAGTGTCGGTTCGTAGCGCTTCATGCCTCACCTTCCTTCGTGTTGTCCAAGTCTTCTTCTCCCATTCCCGTGTGCTCACCGATGGTCGCGGAGCATGGTGGGAGCGCGTTGAGATGCTTGCGCGTTCTGACGTCATCCGGATCGGATCGCCAGACACGAACACGCTCCGCGTCCCGCTTCTCGCGTCGACGTCTCTTCGCTTCAGCGCTGCGGCTCATGGATACCTCCCATCAATGGCGTCGTGATCCACGTAGTTCGGTGGCGGTGCGTCGAGGTCGTGTCGCCGTCCCCGGGAGCGACCATGAGCGGGGCGTACTGTGCCATGGCCTTCCGCTTGGTCGTTCATGGTCATGGGTACCTCCCGTCGATGCCATCTGGGTCGGGCGGCTCTCCCGTCGGCCTCCGGAGTCTCTCCCGCTCCCGCACGTTTCGCGTGATCTTGACAGCGGCCGGCCTCAAGATCGGATCGAGCCTCAGAATCGCCAAGCGGTCCGGTCCCTGAATGTCGTCCGGGACCTCGTCGTCACGCACGGCGGCCACCCGGGACCCTCTCGAGTAGCCGAGCCATGCTGGATGGGCCATTGCTGCCATCTGGCTGCCCCGTGGCTGCGTCTTTGGGACCCACTGCGTGGGTGAGGGACTTCGGCGTCGACGAGGCTCCAGGGAGCCGCCTGGTGAGCGGGACGCCAGACACCAGGTCCAGGCGCGCCTGCCGCGCCAGTTGGTCGTACAGCTCGATGAACCGGGCCCGGTCCGGGGCTCCGTCCTGGCTCAGGCACATCTCTCGCCACCCGGTTCGGCGCACGATCTCCGTGACGATCGGGTCCTCGAACCGCGGGGTGCCGCAGTAACCGACGCGGCGGCTCTGCTCGAGCACGTCACACCACGCCTCGCCGCCGGGACGTTGCGGGCCATACTCGATGTCGGCCACGGCCGAGAGAATCTCGGCGACGCTCGGGAGGAACTTGCATGTGCGCCGAAGTCTCGTGCACGCCTTGATGCCGATGGCAAAGTCGAGTTCAGCCAAGTCCTCCTCGTACACCCCCGTAGTCGCCTCGCTGACCTGCGACTGCGGGAATGCTGCCATCAGCGTTGCCACCAACTCACTTGCTTGCAGCTTGGTCACGTTCTCTTGCCTCCTGTCGTCTCAAGTCTTCGATGTGCGCGAGCTGTCGTCGCATCTGCGCGTCCGCCCTCGAATCCCTCGCCCCAGAGGGTAGCAACCCACCTCGGTGAAAATCCTTCGCGTTGCGGAGCCATGTCCGAAACGCAGCATCCCAATCAGCCATCCGTCGGTCGGTGGCTGCCGCATGATCCACGAACTTGGGAACCTCGGCCGCTAGCTCGACACCAACTTCGGTGGCTAGCGATCGGTGTCCCTCGTTCGGTTGCCACCCCTCGGGGAGTTTGGACCTCGGGCTCTTCCGTGGCCGGACCTTGGCTGGAGCGTCCCCCACTGGGGGACCATAGGGGGGATCCTGATCTAGATCTAACTCGGTTTGGCTGGGCTGGGCTGGGCTGGGCTGGGCTGGGGACGCGGGCGCCCCCGTACGCGCGCACGAGGGAGACGCGTCTACATCGTCTACTGTAGACGCGTCTACATCGTCTACATTTGGTTGTTGGCCAAGCTTGTTTGACGCATCAATCTCTCTTTGCTGTTTGGCCCTGCGCCACTTCTTCTGGCGCTCTGATCGGAGTCTTCTTCTGTTCAGCTCGTACTCAGCATCGTCTGCATGTTCGAGGTAATCATGGAGCCGTAGGCCATGCTCGACGCGGTCCACGAGACCAGATCCGCGCCCACCGTCGGCAAGCAGACGACCACATGAGACCAGAGCGTCGATGCATCGGCGTCTACACCTTGCGTCTACAAGACCGTCTACAAGACCGTCTACATCGTCTACAGGAACGAATCCGTCGGTCAGGTGTTCGGACACGTAGGTCTTCAGGGCCAACCAGACCAACCCCACGGCTGGACCACCAAGCTTGACCGCTCGACGAAGCTTGTCGCAGCGGATGAACTCCTCTTTGATCGTGATCATCCTCCACCACCGTCTTCGTCCGGATCCGACCAGTGGGCACCGCCGACACCCAACTCGGCGCGACCCAGCTCCAAGTCGGCCCGGCACGACTGAACCGGTGTGACGCTCTGGCTTCGTGTGTTTCTGGCCCTGAGGCGTCCGGGTGGATCCATGTTCACCCGCGGGAGACCCTGCCAAGCGTTGTCGGCTCTAGCGACCATCAGAACACCAAGCCTTCACCGCATCCAGAGCCTCTCGAATCGACCTCACTGTGCGCACGCGAATCCCTTTCTCTGAGGCCTTGCAGTGCCAGACCCACTGCGCTGGGCTCAGCTTCCCACGATCGGTTTTCACCTCAAGAAAGCCGTATGGGACGAGCACCAGGATGTCAGGGGTCCCGGCGGGGGCCATCTTGATGACTCGCTTCGATGGGCCCTCACCGAGCACCGTGGTCCCGCTGTTGAGCCGCATGGCCCAGTAACCTGATGCTGTGATGGCATCGAGGATCCCGCGCTGGAGAACCGACTCGTGCATGGTGATCGACCCCTTAGCCAAACTCCTTGTCGACATCGCCCCCGAGGTCGAGCTCCCGCTGCTTCTCCTCCTCGGTCATCTTGCGCGTCTGGATGAACTCGCCCGTGTCTCCTCTCACCTCCGATACAGTCCCCGCGTCGTAGTCGAGTCGCCTCTCGCACTGCGTGAGGCGGAGCACCGCTCGGTCACGCACCTCGGTGGCGAGCCGGCGGAGCTCGGCCTCCATCTCTGTCAGGCGGGCCTTGCCGGACTTCTGCGCGGACTTCAATTCGTCGTCGAACTGGTCGCGTCGCTCGAGCAGCTGCGCGGACTCGCGCGCCCGCTCCTCGACCTCTTCGCGCGTCAGCTGGCAGCTGAGCTGCCGTGAGAATGGTTCCTTGCGCACATGCTCTTGACCCTTGGATTCCTCATTCTGCGGCTTTTTCTTCGCCATCTTCGCTCAGCTCCTCGGCAGCCAAGATCTCCGCCATGACGATCCGGCGGGCCTCGCGCTGCACTTGCTTGGTGACTTCGTCGTAGTTGCGGCACCCATCAACGGGAACCGCTGGAATCTTGAATCCGTCGCAGAGTCGCGCGGCTAGCGCCGTCATCTGCTCGGTGGTTGGCTCTGGCACTTCAAACTGTTCGTCGAAGCGACGAAGCAACGCCGGGTCGACAATATCGGGTCGATTCGTCGTCGCGACGATGATGCCTCGGTGGCACCGGTCGAGCAGGGTCAGCATCGTGTTGACGATTCCGTTGAATTCCTTGCCCGCCGACTGCTCGACGCCCCCACGAGTGGCCCCGAGCGCGTCGATCTCGTCGAGCACTACCAGCGTGTTGTCCTGAATGTGGGCGAAGAGCTCGCCGAGGTTCTGCCCAGTCGCGCCGATGTACTTGTCGATGACCCTCGGCAAGCTCACGCCGTAAGCCGGGACGTCCAGAGCGGAGCCGATGGCACGGGCGACTGAGGTCTTGCCGCATCCGGGGGGCCCCCAAAGCAGAATGCGATTCCGAGGCCTGAGTCCCCGTTCCCCGAGCTCCTCGCGGTACTCGAGCTCGGTCGTGATGGCTTCGATGCTGGTAGCCAAGGACTCCGGTAGCTGCAGCTCCGCCAGCGTCACAGGCTCGAGCTCCTCGAGCATGCCCCCAGCGAGCAGCTTCACCGGGCGCAGCTCCTGGAGCTGACGAGGCTTGTTGACTGACCGCTGGACCCCGGCACGCACCGCATCCTCGATGTTGCGCCGCACGCTCCAGACCTTCGAGCCCGCGGCGAGAGAGAGGGCCGAGCTCGCGAACTGCCGCTCGTCGCCGCCGTAGTGGGCGCGTACCAATTGGATCACGGAACTGGAGGCGCTCACTGTCTCCACCTCCACGTCCCGAGCCCGACCATTCCGGCGCCGAACACGTGGATCGCAAGGTCCTTCGGGTACGGAGCCGACTCCCCAACGAACGTCAGCCGCGGCCTCACGATCAGCGTTAGGGCGTGCCCCTGCACGATGTCGCAGTACCAGTTTGCGCCAAGGCTCGACGGCGTGAGCATCACGATCTTGCAACGCTCACCCTCTGCCACGCACTTCCTAGCCCATGGCGCGATGTCACCAAAGGGAGGGTTCACCCAACCCAGGTGTTTTCCTCCCATCGGCACGTGAGGGAACCAGTCGACGGACAATGCGTCCTCGGCCAGCGCAGAGCCAGGGCCTAGCCAGCGATCGCAGACGTTCGGGCCCGACGCTGCTAGGTCGATCGCGATGATGCCGAAGGTTGCCCGGATGGCGTGCAGGAAGTCCTCTGGCGTGCAGTACGCCTGGTTGCTTCGGTGGGGCTTCTGCCGGGGGCTCATGTCGACCTGACCTCGAGGACGTCGGCGATCGAGGTCATCCATCCGTCCCCGTCAGCGCCCGAATCCGGCCAAAGCCGCGTAGGCTTCCCGTCGCGCCCTTGCTCGACCCGAATTCCGGCCTTCCCGAGCCGGTTCAGCCCGCTTCGGATCTGGTTCTGGATCGTCGCCACCGGGTTGGTCCAGGAGCATCGGCCAGCGAGCAGCGGGGCGAGCTCCTTCAGCGCGAGGCCCGGGTGCTCGGTCACGACTTGGGACAGGATCGCGATGTCGGCTTGCGCCTTGCGGATGTAGCGTCCGCAGGTTTGGCGCGCTTGGCGGTTTGCTGCCGCGGTGGGGTTGCCGGAGTAGTTGTTCATCGATTCGGATCCTGTTCGATTCCGCAGGCTCGTAGAATTTCTGGCGTCAGCATCGATGGTAGAGTGGAGATGGTAAAGGTTGTCGGCATTGGAGATCCTCGTGCACTGGTACGCGTACTCGAGACTTTGGTCGTCGCACTCTTCCACGTGCCGTCCGTCAACAATCGGCACTCCGCACTCGCATCCCCAGCACACGGGGAGCGAGACAACAACGGCCTGTGGAATGCCCACCGTGAACTTCGATTCATCGCGGGTGACAGCATCGTGCAACTCCCCGTCTTCCGAACTCATAACCGTCCTCCAATCCTCTGCATGAGCGCGACACGTCGCCGGGCCCACGCGGCGTTGCACCTTGGAATTCCCCCCGCCTGACTGGCGAAGCCCCCAGCGTCGGTCTTGCACCTGGCAACTCCGTAGCGCCAGTTGCGGAGCGCACAGAGTGCCCCGGCCGCGAGACGAGCACCTAGCGTCGTGGCATCCCATGCGGCGCGGCAGTGCCCGTGCACCTGCCAGGGCCCCCGGGCGCGCCCCTCATCGCACCGAACGCCCTCAGGCATGTCCTGGCATCTTTCCTCGATGACTGCCCGGGCGAGCTTCGTCTCCGCGTACGCCTGCGCGGCCAGGAACCGGCGCTCGCGCGGGTCCTTCGTCGCCCTGCAGATGGCCTCGGCCACCGGCAGGCGGAGCGCGTCGCGGGCCTCCGGGGTCTCGTCTCGGTCCTGATACCACGTCGGCAGGAGGGCCCAGGCGGAGAGGATGATCGAGGGGCAGATCATGAGAAAGTGATCTGCCCGTAGGGGGGACGTGGTAGGTGGCGGCGCTCGCCTTGGGTATTGCTCCAGATGGAGTGCCCGAGTTGACGGTCAAAGTCCTCGAATGTGGCAGAATCCGCCATCCTCCAGTCTGGATAGAGCTTGCTCAACACATCGGCGTCGACAGGCTCACCAATCATCCGCCCGATCATCCACGCGAACCGCTCGCGCACGATGCGCTCAGCCGTGAGCCAGTCGGTTTCTGCGCGCGGCTCTTCGGTGCACCACTCGACCGTGTCGTGGATGATCTGCGCCACCTTGCGGGTCAGGTAATGGGTTGCTGTCTCTCGGTTCATCGGACTCTCCTCGCGCTTCGAATCCTCTTCGCCGCGTTCTTCTGAGCTTTCCACTCGCAGTCGGTCAAACCGTGCGGCCGCGCCGACACGTGAATCATGTCGCAGAACAGGTCTAATCGGTTCTTGGGAAGCAGCGGCCGAAGCCTCTCGGCCTGTTCTCTCGTCAGCACGACCTTCGCCTCGGCCACGAATTGTCCACTTTCGAGTTCCCGAATGTGTCCAGTCCTAGTGTCCACGTTTCCTCCAGTACTTCCCCCGCTCGCACCAAGGTGTCCGCGGGTCAGGCCTTCGCGCCGGCAACAGCCAGCCGATCAGCACGATGTAGAGCGCGACGGCGCACGCGATCGACAGGGTGTCGAGGTCCAGATCAGGCATGGTAAACCCTCTCGATCACCCCCAGATCTGCCTGCTGATCTCGGGTGAGTTTCTCGGGTAGCCCAGCCGTCATCCAGTCAGGGAACGGGTGCTCAGCGGCTCGTTCCCACCACACCAGCCGCCAGCCACGGAATCCCGGAATCGGCTCGTCGATGGTGCAAGCAACCGCTGCTCCGCGTCTGACGATGCACCATCCCCGAGCGGTCCGCTCGAATCGCGTAACTGGCGCGTACCCGCGGAGCAAGCCGTAAGCCACGACGTAGAGTCGCTCGCCGGGCGCGATTGGTGGTCTGCCCCCTCCGAGGTAGAACCCCCATTCCTCGCCCGACTCGACTTCTCCGGCCGCATCACCTTCAAGCACCCATGATAGCCACAGATTTTTCGGCACGGTCACCGCCAAGTCAGCCATGCTCCGCCTCCATCAAGGGTCTTTCGGTCACTGCGTCTCCTCCTCTGCATAGTCGGCTTCAACCAGCCCGTTTTTGCGCTCAGCAAGCCGGCGAGATATCGTGAGCACTCCGCCAATCCTCCTCATCTCCGCGACCAGCAGCACCTGCTCGTGTCGCTCATCACGAGACCAATTCCACCCAGCTTTGACGACGCGCTTGGCTCGGCTGCCTGACCAGATGAGCAGGCCCCAGCCGTCAGGCAGGTCCGCCGCAGTTGCTAGACCATCGAGCGTCAGCAAGTACCGGTGGCGACCGAGGGTCTGCGGAGGTTTGCGGTGGTTGGCGACGACGTCTGACCGAGAGACCTTGACCTCGACCACGGTGCAACCCGTGTCTACGTGAGCGCCTCTCCAGATGGAGCGCCACCCGATCGCGTCCGGGATCTCCGAGAGACCGAGGTGGGAGGCTTCCTTCAGGACGATGCAACACCGTTCCGTGCGGCGGAGCCAGGCGCAGGCGTGGCGGACGAGCTGTTCGTGCGTCATCGCGTCCCTTGCACTACTCGCCACAAGGACAGCATGATGACAGTGAGCGACACGCCGGAGGCGCACCCGAGCAGGTACGTGGCGAGGTAGGTGGGGTCGGTCACGCCAGCACCGCCATCCGGTGGTTGCGCCAGAGAGCTACGGCACCTCGAATGTTCTCCTTGGTGACCTCCGCCTCGTCCCACCCGTCGGCGTCGAACTCCGTGGACCATATGGGTTCGCTCGACGAGACATCAGTGCCCGGAGCGTAGACCTCCAGCGATCCACCGTCCCTAGCTCGGTAGTAGATCGGGTGGCCATCGGCCTCCCCGGTCCCCTGCACCGGGCATGGCCCATAGAAGTCGATCGACAGTCCGGGCTCGTTGATTCCTCCGCAAGTGGCTTCCGCGTTGTGCCCTATCTCGTCGATTGCCTCGTCGGTCAGACCGAGCAAGACCTTCAGCGCTTCTCGGACCTCGCTCATGGGAGCACCGCCATCCGGTGGGCCGCTGAGGAGAGGGCCCACTCGGAGTTTCTGGGGCTGCCCCGGAAACCCTGCTGCCCACTGCAGAATCCAGCTGAGAACTGCGAACCCCCAGCCTCAGCCGTTGGCCAGATTACCCGTGTTTCGCTACTTTCAGGTTCTAGTGGACGGATAGTCCGTGCGGGTTCAAGTCCCGCCCTTCGCACCACGCCAGAGATCGTTGCCCCGGGATTGCCCCGGAAATCTACTCGTCCAGCCCCAACATTCTCCGCGCGGCCCGCTCGCTCGCCCGCACGTATCCGTCCGTCGTCGAGGCGCGGGAGTGGCAGGCCAGCCACTGAGCCCCCGCCAGGGTCGAAGATGGCTCCTCGAGCCAGTGCGTGATCCGGGCAGACCTCAGGTGTGCCCCAGAGAACCGGTCGCCCCTCTGCTGTCCGAGCACCTCTCGGGCTGCCGACTTCACGTGTGTCGTGTACCGGTGCGCTCCGAATATCAGCCCGGTTTCCGGGGCAACCGAGTCGAGTGCCCCGGCGGCTCGTGGTGTCAGTGGCAGCCGGCGCTCCCGAGAGTCCTTGTCGTGCTCGAACGGGATGACCAGCAGGGGCCGCTCCCGCTCGTAGTGCTCGGGAACAGACAGGACGTCGAGCACCGATGGCCTCAGACCCGCCTCGTAGGCCACGATAAACCGAGCGCGTACTGGGTAGCCTCCCCGCGGCGCACGCTCGGGCAGGGCCCCTATGATTGCCTGTACCTCCGCCGGGCTGAGCTGATCCGCGCGCTGCCTGCTGGGCCGCTGGTAGCGAGTACCTGGGGCACGTTTCGGAACACCTGGTAGCAGCGGGGCCTCCGACAGGAACCCCTGCTCCACAGCCCAGGCGACGGCGCCCCTGAGGGCGGAGAGCTCCTTCCGCACGGTTCCGGCCTGGACCACCCGCAACCTGGCCCGGATGTAGCGTGCGACCGACTCCGGCGTAACTTCCCCAAGCGTATCGAACGCTGGAATCAGGTGGGCTTCTCCATAGAGCGCGTAGATGGACGCCGTTCTCGGGTCGATCGGAGCCTCGGTCAGCCATGACGTGAAGACCCCCTCGAGGCTGACCCCGCCATGTGCCGCCCGCCGGCGTCGCTGGAGCCTCCCGGAGACCGCAGCGGCGTAGATGCGCTCAGCTTCCTCCGCAGCTCGCGCAGGCTCCCGCTCACCGGTAGAGACTTCGCGCTCTCGACCGTCGACCGTGAACCGCACAGTCGCAGGGCGGTCGCCTTTCCATCTGAGCTTCCAGCCCTCTGTCGGTCGAGCCATGCCTGTAGGTCTTCCTGGTGAAAGAAGACCCTGCCACCGATCCGCACAGGCTGGATAGCTGAACGGATGCGCCGGTCGAAGGTCGACGGGTGGACGTGCAGAAAAGCTGCCGCTTCACCACGGGTGCGGAGAGGGGAGAGGGACTCGGGCATCACATGTCCCTCAGGATCGATACGAACCAGGCCACGTCTTCCTCGCATCTGAACCATTCTCCATGCATGCGATACTCGGCGAACCGTTCGTGGAGATCCGCTTCTGTCTCGCGGTCTGCCGGAAGCTCGCGAATTGCTACCAGTGGGTAGGGGCACCCGGTCTGCATTGATCTGAGGCGCTCCCCCATCTGGTACATTGAGTACCCTATCTTCACTGGACCCAGGTCATTGGCGGCGCACTGGACAACGTAGACCCGATCCGATCTCCTGTTCATGTGGCCACGCTTCGCCCTCTCCAGGATCTCCATGCAGATGCGCGGAGGCGTCATTCCCTGGAAACCAATCGGCAGCCCAACCGCCTTGCGAGCTTCGCGAATGCCAGCTTTGGCGTCTCCCTTTGAGCATCTCAGGTATTGGGCGGCATCGTCAGGCGTCATGTTCACAATCGCGTCAAGCATGTCCGGAGCGCGCGCCACGTCGTCGACGTCGTAGACCTCGGGGTCCGTCATGAGCGCCTCTTCGCCAGAGCCTCGGTGCACCACAGAAAAAACGTCATGCGCACCTCGCCCTGAGAACGTGCCGCACCATCATCGCGATCTGGTACCGTGGCGGCTGCTCACCGACGACCAGCCAGGTGTGTTTGCAGCCGGGTCGGTGGGTGCACCGGTGGACCTCGAGCGGGACCTGACCCGTATGGACCGCCACGATGCGGTAGTGCTCGTGGGAGCAGGCCTGCTCGGACTCGGGGCGGCGGCGGAAGGGGGTCACGCTGCCACCCATGCCCAGAACGCGGCGCGCTCTTCGCGTGTCATCATCTTGTAGGCCATCCGGAAGTTCTCACGTTCCTTCGGGTGAAGCAGTAGCCATGACTGCTGGCAGGTCTCGACGATGAGACGAGACTTCGGAGGCGACGTGGTTGGGTTGGCCTTCGGAGGCTTTGGAGCCGACCGTTTCGGGAGTGACGGTTCTTCCGGAGCCTCCGGCTCCTCCTGCAGCGCCCTGTCGACGGTGCGCCGGGTGACGCCAATGGTCTTGGCGACCTCGTCCTTGGCCGCGTTGCGGGGGCGGCCCTTTGAAGCGGCAGGAAACTCCCGTGTCTTCCTGGACTTCTTGGTTGGGCGGCCGCGAGTTTCCGGACATGGTGTCTCGATAATCTCCACCTGCGGTTCGGCCTGTGCTTGCTCGGAAGCCTTCGCGGCGGCCCTCTTCTCCCGGTAGGACTTCAGGGCCCGCTTCGCCTGAAGCAGACGCTTCGTGGCTGCCTTGCGGTCCTTGACGTTCAGCCGACATAGGTTCTCTTCAATTTCAACGATCGGCCGGAGGCATTCGGCCTCTGACGGGTCGTCATCCAAGATCATGGCGTAGATGTTGACCGCGTCGATCGCCCTGTGGCCCAGGCGCCGGCAGGCTTCGAGCCTGTGCCTGCCGGCAACGAGCACCACGTTCCCGCCATCCGCCTCGACGACGATGGGGTGGAGCAAGCCGAGTTCACGAATGCTGTCCACGAGCGCCTCAAGAGTGGCCTCGTCGAGAGGTCGATGCGATTCATCGACCCTGATTTTCGTGATCTCGAAGCTCGTCACGGGGTCAGCTCCACTTGTCCGCTACTGGGAAGGAGTTGCGTCGCAAAGCGTTGGCGATCTTGTCGGCCCGCTTCTGCGTCGGCGTGACATTCTTGAGCCAATCCTGCGCAAGTCCTGTCATCTTTGGCAGCAACAACACTTCGCCGATACCTCGAGGAGTTGGGACCTTCACCGTCGCCCACTCCTTCAGTCGCGAGTGCAACTTCAGCGCCCACGATGCCCTCGCTGGATCATAGCTCTTCAGGATGCTGGCTCCGTCGACCAGCTTGCAGTTTCCCTTCCCAAGTTCGACCAGCCGCTGTTCACCATAGACGTCGATCGCCCGATTGATAGTCGACGCCCGCCTCGGATATTTCTCAAAAAGCTCCTCTCGAACAGCCTTGTTCGCTAGAGCCCATCCCGTCAGCCAATCTGCTCCGGTCACACGCGCCGTGTCGGCGTTGAGCAGAATGAAGAGCGTCTCAACAGCAATGCCATTGTCGATCACTCGACAGGGCACCGCGGTCCAACCAAGCGCCTTCGCTATCACCCAGCGCCGGTGGCCGTCGGCGATGGTCCACGTGTTCGTTCCTGACGGTACGACGACGAGCGTCTGGTAGATCTTTCCTGCCCCCTCGATGTTCTTCCGGAGCGCGATGATTCTCCGCTCGTCCATGCGCGACTTCGGCTGAATTCTGCACGCCTTCAGCCGATCGACCTGAATCTCGACGATGTTCTCTCGGTCCTGTGCTATGCTCTTGCTCATCTCGGTTACCTTCCTGCCGCCGGCTGACTCCCGGCGGCTTTTTTCTGGTTGCTTCAGCCCGGCCACGACCTGCAGCGTCGCGAACAGCGGGCACATCGACACGTCCGGCCTCATGTTCATGATTTCTCACCGATGAACGCGAGCCGCAGGTTGATCATGTCGCGGATGTCTTCGAGATACTCACGCTCGGCGCCGCCCTTCAGTAGCCCGCATGCGCTTGCTTCGAGTAACGTCCGGAGGAATGCCCTCTCCTCGCATTCCTCTGGGGGAGCGAGTCCAACTCGGCGTTCCATCGCTGATCTACGTTCCGAACGGTTCATGCCGCCTCCCTCGTCGCCACCAGCACCCACGCCTGAGTCATGCTGACCGCCCGATTTCCGACCAGGCTAGGTCCAAAGCCTCCTCAGGGTAGGTGTGGACGCTTCCGAATCGAGCATCCGCCACGCTCCCGATGTGCCACCCGTTCGCCTTGCAGACCGCGGTTGCGCGCTTTCCGACCTTCGTCGCCTTCACCGCATCGAGCTTCAGCCCTCGGCGCTTCGACCAGCCGAGCACGCTGTAGTAGCCGAACCCGGCGTCCTGGATGCCCCGCTGTTCCAGGGCCCGTTCGACCAGCACGAGGCGACTGTCCTGGGCCAGCTGGCGCTGCTCGATGTCCACCAGCGCTTGCGCCATGGCGAGGGCCTGCTGGGCTGCTGAGGCCGGCTGCATTGCCAGCGACGGGGCCTCGCCCTTCACGATCGCGGTGGCCCACCGCCGGAAGTCGGCCCCGCGCTCTGACCTGACTCGGTAGCCGACGTGCAAGGCCATGTCCTGGGTCACGTGGCGCATCTGGTAGTTTTTCCCGTCAGAAGCAGTGGTGAGGAAATCCTTCACAACTGCCTCGGGCAGCTCCATGTCCTTGAGGATGTTCTCCACGTGCTCTCGGACCGTCCTTGTGTGGACGCCGAACAGCTCGGCCAGCTGGGCGATCGTGACCCACGCTTGCCCGTCCTCGAGTCGGCACGCCAGGTCGAGGCCGTGCTCTTGGTACCGTACGATGTCGCTCACGCCGCCACCTCCAATCGAATCGCCACCAGCACCCACGCTGGCAGCCGTTTGACTCCCCGCTCCCATGCCGAGACGGAGTCCGACGACACCCCGAGCCACGCCGCCGCTTGCTCCTGAGAGAGCCCGGCCGTGCAGCGCCAGCGGCGGAACGACACCCGGGCCTGAGCCTCGAGACTCCGACGATCGACAGTGGACGGGGGCGGGAGGAGACGCAGCTTGCCGAGCATGCTCAACCGCCCTTCACCAACTGATCGAGTAACGCGGCGCACTCGGCGCCGTAGGTCGTCTCCCTTCCGTCGATCCCGCCTTGCGCGACGAACTCCTGCACAGCCTGGAACTCTCGCGCAAATCGCTCGGGTTCCTCGATGTATCTGCGCATCCATTCGTCGAACGCCTGTGGGATGGTTCGTTTCATGACTCTCGCCTTTCGAGCTCCTGCAGCTCCTCGATTCCAGCCCGCAGCGCGTCGAGTTCCACGCCCCGGCGTGCACGCTCGACATCCTCGCCGGTCCGGGCCGCGCGGGCCTCGGCGAACTCGGTCAGCAAAGCGTCGTGCGTCGAGGTCAGGACGAGGACGGATGGGACGGATAGCGGGGTCACGGAGAGCCTCCGTTGGCGAGGTCGGCGGGCTGGCCCCACCAACTGGCCTGGAGGACACCTCCGGTGGCATCCTGAATCCGTGCCGCCAGTTCTACCGTGGGACTTTTGCCCTTCAGGTATCGCCACAGCTGGGTTCGGTGCACCACTCCACGAAGGCACGCCTCATGGGAGGAGTGGTCGGACAGGAACCGTTCGAGGGCCACAGATCCACGAGACCTACCGGCAGGGGCCTTGATTTCCCTCTGTCCAGCCGCTCTCCCCTGGACAAGCTCAACGAGTTCTTGGACGGCGGGGACCGCTCGGTACCATTCACCGCTCTCTCTCCATGGCGCCAGCATCGCGTGCACATCGCGCTCTATGGCGTCGAAAACGTCACTTACCACGAAGGCAATGGTGATTACCCCCAGCGTGGACTTCGACAGATCCAGGATGCGCTTCGCCGGGTCCCTGGACACGCCGAACTTGACGAGCCCACCGCTCGACGTCGCGCAGTACAGATTCGTTGGCGTCCCCACCCGTCGGATCGGAAGGACCAGAATCGACCGCGCGGAACACCAGTCAACTACAGCGGCGTCGAAAATAGCGTAGGAGACGACCGGGTGCGTCACGCGGCGTCCCCTGCGGGACTCTCCGACTCGGCGGGCTCGTCCCACCACGCGAGGTCAATCGCCAGCTCCTCTTGTAGCGATACGGCATGCCTTCTGCCTGGCTGTTGGCCGCTGATGATTTTGCTCAGCGTGCTCTGGGGAATACCGGTCTGCTCTGACACGCGCTTCTGAGCGCCCCAGCCAGCGCAGGCCAAGCGCAGGGCGCGCGATCCTCTGTTTTCGTCCATCGCCTGGACTATGCGCCGCCGCAAACATGCGCGCAAGCAAAAACAGGATCGCCTAGAACCACCGAGAGGGAGCCCGACTTGCCCGCGAGACCGAGAGAGCTCACAGCGCTGGAACCAAAACGCCGGCCCCCAGGAATCCCGGACGAGCTCTGGGCACTGCCGCGACGGGTCGCCGAAGCTGGCCGCAGACGCAAGCTGTCCCAAGAGATCCTCGCGAAACGCGCAGGACTGGCGCAATCAACCGTGTCGAGGCTCCTCTCGTACATCGGTCTAGAACGGATGCGCGTCACCACCCTGATCAGCATCGAGCGAGCCTTGAGGGTTCGTCCCGGGTGGCTCACGAGCTCAGATCCGGTTCCCTTCGTCGATGACGAGGAGCCGCAATCCGAGACGAGGCCCAGGTCGAGCAATCCGCCCGACGAATAGCCCCACGAATTTTCACGTGAAAAGACGGTGTAGGTCCGGTCTGGCGGCCTAAGTTTGGTGCCGTGTCGTTTTTGCGTTGCCGCAAACATGCGGCCGCGCATACTTAAGCGATGGCACCCCGCACCCCGCAGAGCTCACCCAGCGCCACCGCCATGCCTGGGGACTCGCCGATACCGGCTGGCTGGCACCAGCGCCAGGACGCGGCGGCTCGAGCGGTCGAGGGGCCCACACCATACCACCAACAGGAGGACCAGATGTCGCGCACCAAGACGACGGTGCGAGTCGCGATCATCATGATCGAGACCGTCACTGTCGAACAGTATCAGGGACCGCAGGGACGAGAGAGTGAGCCCCCGCAGCTACCCGACCCGACCCCGCGGGGGGCGAGGATTTACCAGTTCCCGCTCGTTCAGCGAGCGGCGTAAGCCAACAACTAGGAGGGCACAGTGGACAAGTTCGATCGTGACTTCAACCGCGTCGCTACGCTCGCGTGGATCGGCGCACTAATCAGCACCGTTCTGGGCCTGGCCCTGACCGGCGTAGTCATCTGGGCAGTCATTCGACTGGTCCAGCATTTCGCAGGGTGATCCATGTACATCGTGACGTGCAATGGCATACGCTACACGATGCTGATGAGCCTTGCAGAGGCCGAGGCCTACCGCAAGATGCGCATCGGTGACCGCAAGAACTCGCGGGCACAGGGCACCAGCCGGGACGCGACGGACAACCTGACGTTCGGCGCCAAGCAGAAGTGGGAAGTGGTGCCAGCGTGACCACCGCTACTGCGACCACCGCCGCTGAAGCCCTGAAATCCGTGTGCGTCGACCCTAAGATCTGGGTCGAGGCCAATCCGACGGATGCCCTCCGGATCGCGGGTCTGACGAGCGGCAAATGGTCCGGCAAGGACCTGGAGGCAGCCAAGGCCGTTCGCGAATACGCCAAAGATCCGGACAATCACTCCGGTTACCTGGCGGACGTAGGCGCAGCCAAGGATTTCGTCGACCTGCACTGGTCGGAGATCTCTCGATGAGACTCACCCCGACCGACAAGCACGAGTCGAAGCGGGCGCGCCGCCAGCGCCGGGCCCGCGAACGCGTTGAAGGCACGGCCAAGCGAGACAGCCAAGGGAGGCACATCCGATGAGCCACGCAGCACCCGAGCCCGTCCCCTGCCGCCCCGCGAAGCGGAGCGCTGTCCGAAACGACGACATCCGCGCCGCCTCCGCGCTGGCCTACGCCTGCGAGGAAGATCCCGGGCTCAACGCTTGGGTTGCCGAGAACCCTGGCGCCGCATTAGCGGTCGCTCGGTACGTTGCCGGCGAGCGCCCTCACCATGAGCCGCGCGAGCTCGTAGCGTGCCTGCAAGTGCGACTGGACGTGGTCCGGATGCTGGGCGCGGAACGGGGGCTGAGTGCTCTCCGGGGGGTGCTGTGACCGCCACCCAGGCAGCCCGCCTCCAGGTCCTGACGGTCGCCGCCCGCCTCGGAGTCCCGCTCGAGACGGTCGAGTCGTGGCCGCAGGAGAGCCAAGGCCTGACAACGATCGACGGCGTCCACCAACCGATTCTCTCATCCGAGCGCGACACCCGAGACACCGACCGGTGCCCGCCACCGTGGGAGACGGAGTCGTGCTGATCCCCGGAGGCCTCCAGGTCACCATCTCGCCGGAGCAGGAGCCGCAGGCCTGGGCAGACCCGGTGGACGGCGTGATCCTAGACCTCGACGACGACCTGCGGGTGTTCGCGACGATGGAGCAAGCGATGCATCTTCACGACGCGATCGGCAAGATGCTCGCGAACATGCTCACCGGCGACCCTCCCGACGACCCCAACGACGATGATGATCCGGACGACATCGACCCGACCGTCAACGAGCTGCTGGACCGAGGTGAGTTATGAGCCGCTACCTCTCCGAGGCCGCCCGGCAACTCGAGGCAGAGCGCGACGCGGCGATCGCACGCGTGCGCGCCCAGAACGTGGAGACTGCCCGCAACGCCCAGCGGTTGCTTCGACTCCAGACCGTCGCGCGGATGGCGGAGCAGTTCATCGGAACTCGTGTCGACTGTTCACCCGGATGCGACTGTGTAGAGTGCTGTCTTCGGGCGGCCATCTACCAGCTCGAGGAAGGGGACGTCTGATGTTCCGTCTCCGTTGGACCGAACCGCTGTCACTCTTGGACCGAGTCCGCGAGGACATCGAACAGCGGTGTCACGCCGCCGGATGGTGGTACGCGGTCGGCAACCCGACGCTCGGTGGTCTGTGTGTCGCCTTCGCTGTGCAACTCATGCAGGAGGATCTGACCGATGGCTGACTACTACGTGAGTGAGGCATGATGCCAACCATCACGCTCCACTACACCGACGAGCAGCACGCTGAGCTCGAGGTCGAGGCCAAGCGCCAGGGGAAGAGCTTGTATCACTTCGTGTGGTCCGCTCCTCTGGACGTCGCGCGGGCGCAGGATGGTCTCACGAAGCTCCAGTCGATCAAGCGGTCGAGCATCCTGAGCACACAGTGGCCGCGGAATTCGTATGTCGAACCCGGGGCGGACAAGTGAAAATCTGGGCCGACATCACGTGTTATATGCGCTCAGAGCCCCAACCGCGCACCCCACGGTCGTGGGAAGCTGTGTTCGCCTGGCTCAGAGTCGTCGTCACTCGTAGTCCAGATTATCCTCCGGACGTTTGGGTTCTTAATGCTCACGGCATCGGCATTGGAGATTGTCGTCTCTCATCCAGAGAAGTCACCGCTGCGAAGCGGGAGGCTCTGTCGGTGGTCAGGCAGAAGTTAGAGCAAGCGTTGGCAGCAATGCCGCTACGCAGCAAGATTCGGGGGGCCGCCAAATGACGACTCAACTGACCTGGGCCCAACGTGCGCGCAACTGGGCGCTTCGGTGCAGCGTCACGCTCCCAGGCTGCCCGTGGGCAATGCGGCTGATCGAGCGCAAGACCGACGACGACATCAAGACGGACGTCTTGCTCGTGCAGTCCGGGCTGATGGGCGCTCTCGTCGAACTCAGGAGGCGCGGCATCCAAGACGGCGTCGAGGAGCTACTCGAGCGAACTCGCGAGGCCGAGCTGCTGCTGTTTCAGTTTGAACACCGTCGCGAGAATCCGTATCCGACGAACACCACGCCGGTGTGAAGTCGGAGGGACAGGAGGGAAAGCATGGAAACACCACGCACCATCCACATTCGCGCCTCGGCGACTCCGCAGATCATGCGCTGCGCCGGCAGCCTCTACCCGGAGCCCAGCGAGCTACTGATCGACCAGGACAGCAACGCGGCCGACATGGGCACCGCGGCGCACGCGGCAGCGGCAGTGCTCGTCCAAACCGGCAGCATCCCGTGGGACACCTTGCCCGAAGACAAGGAGCTCCGGACTCTCTGCGCGCTTGCAACCAAGCTTTGGCGACAGGTCGAGGAGAGCTTTCCGAACGCGATGACCGAGGTCCCTCTGCGCTACGAGACCGGCGGCATCGTCGTCACCGGGCACGCCGACATCCTGTCGATCGGTGGGTCGATCGCCCGCGTAGGCGATTGGAAGTTTGGCCGCAAAGACTCCGACTACTCCGCGCAACTGAAGACGTATGCGTCCCTCGTCCTATACCAGCACCCCGAACTGACGCAGGTCACCAGCACGCTCCTGTGGGTCCGCGACCAGGAGATCGAGAGCTACACGATGGGCCAGCGCGGGGCCCACGAATGGCTTGACGATCTGGCGTCGGTGGTCGTCGACTGGAACGGAGTCTACACCACCGGATCGCACTGCCAATGGTGCCAGCGCACGGCGTCGTGCCCGGCCGCGCGAGCGATGGTGCGTCGCTCCGTCGAGGCCTTCGTGCCTGGCAACGCCGCGGATCAGCTCGCCGCCATGACACCCGATCAGGTGATCTCCCTGCTCGACACGGCCAAGTTGGTCGAGCGGTACGCGAAGGCTGCGCAGCAAGTGGTCCGAGACCTTGTCGTTGCCACCGGCGACGTCGTGGGATCCGACCACCGACTCACCCTCGAGGGTACGCATCCGCGAGAACTCGATCCCCTGAAGGCGTTCCCAGTGCTAGAATCACATGGGTTCGGCGACAAGGAGTTCGCGCAATGCGTGGACGTCAGTCTCAGTAAAGCCGAGGACATCGTGCGGAAGCGGGCATCCAGAGGGCAAGGAGCGGCGTCCGTCCGAGAGCTTGACGCGGCGCTCGACACCGCGGGCGCCGTGACCAGGAAGACCAGCTACCGACTCGTCAGCAAGCGAGTCTCAGGAGGACAGTGAATGGCAACCGAAAAGCTATCGACCGTAGACCAAGCGACCAAAGACATCGAGGTCGTGCTCGAGCAGTGCAACGCGGCGGCGCTGCGCGAAATGCCAGTGCTCCGTCAAGCGGTCATCCTGGCCACCGGCGTAACGCAGATCCGTCGCTGCCTGACCGACGACATCATGCGCTCTGTGTTCATGCCGTTGCAGGGGTCTGCGCTCGGGTTCGTGACCGACAAGGATCGCGACGGAGGCTATGACCTGCCGACCGTGCGTAACGTCGTCGTCGAAGCGCTGATCCACGGGTTCTATCCGGTCGGAAACGAGATCAACATCATCGCTGGTAGGATGTACGGGGCCAAGAACGGGTTCGCTCGGAAGGTGCGAGAGTTCGAGGGGTTGTCCGATCTGATCATCACACCCGGCGTCCCCGTGATGAAAGACGGCGGAGCGATCGTGCCGATGCGCGCGACGTGGATGGTCTCAGGTAAACCGTACACCATGATCCGCGATGTCACCAAGACCGCCGACGGGACCGTGCACGACAGCCGGATACCGGTCAAGGTCAACTCCGGGATGGGCGTTGACGCCGTGATCGGGAAGGCAACCCGGAAGATGCTGAAGTCGATCTACGACATGCTGAGCGGGTCAGTCCTGACCATCGAGGATGGCGAAGTCGGAGAGGTGATCACGGCGGAAGGGGTCTCGGTGAACACGGAAGCGTCACCGGCTCCTACAGATCCCGAGCAGGACGGTCGCCGCATCAAGCTCGGGAATCCCACTGCCCAGGCGCAGGCGCAACCTGTGGTGGAAAGAGAGCCGGGCCAGGAAGGCTGATCCACCACCATGTCCCTCCCCCGTGGACCCAGGGCACCTGAGCCTCCAGCCCGCATCTCCGGGGCACCTGAGCCTCCAGCCCGCATCTCCGGCTGTGCTTGGTGCTCTGACTCTGCGGGGGAGCCATGACCTGCGCGCAGAGCTAGCAGCGAGAGCACCGGGCGTCCTCCCCCGCGACCGTGCCCGTTGATAGCTCTGCTCGTGGTCATGGACCACAGGAGGACAATGTGACGAAACGCAAACACTACGTGGTATTCTACAGCCCGGGAACGTTCATAGCCGAATCGAGCGTCAGACCCATTGAATCGTGGTCGACTGAAACCGCCACATCTGTGGCCAAGTCCATTACCGAGAGACACGGAGCTATCCCGTACGGCTTCAGGTTCGAGACCAGGGTCGTGGCGGGCCCAATTCCAGATGGTGAGGGTGGCACCCTAGACGTGGAGCCCAAGACCGTCGAGCGCTCCGGGATGTACTATCTCGGGGGTGTGGTCGAAACCATTGCTGACGTCGAGGCCAGACACGACCCGAAGGAAAGTATTCTGCTCAGCAATATGCGATGCAACGGATATGACCGCGTGATCACAACTACGAACGGATACCGATTGTCACAGCCCTTCGAGCCTGGAGACCATGTGGTGGATCCTGAGAGTGGAACGGTGACCCTGTGACCCGGGACCAGCAGGGCCCGATCGTCGTCTACCAATTCACGGTCGAGGAGCTTCGACATCAGCTCGCGCGGTACGCGGACGCAGGGTTTACACCTCCGGCGATCGTCAAACTCATCAGCATTTGGGTCCATGCACGGGCGGGTAGCGACAGCTTCGAAACCGAACAACTGGGCTCCGCCTACATGATGCTGCCCATTGCCCTACTCCGCGCCTGCGGAATCGAGGAACGATGAAGACAGAGAACGAGATCCAACACCCTGATCCTGCCGTGACACTGACCCGCTACGAGGCCCAGCTACTGGCTACCTTCGCGTACTGGACGATGGCAGAAGTGGAGCGGGACGTCATCGCGCCACTGCTGGAAAAGCTAGGGTTTCCAATCCCCGAAGGACGTACTTGGCCGGAGGGACGATGAAACCGAGCGAACGATGCATCGAGCCCAACGTGTTCGTACGCGGAGAACTGATCAGGTCTGCAACGATCAATGTCACAGCGCTCGGTGGCGTGCTGGATGAACTCGGCGCGCGCGTCGCTGCCCTGGAGTCCAAGGACCAACCCATCGGAGCCGAGCCTTCCAGCGATCCAACTGATCCGGAAGACGAGAAGCCGTGTCGCGAGTGTGAATCAAGGTGCGAACTGCGCAAGGAGCAGTACGCTCGACTGGAGACGGCACTACAGGGTACAATGACCCGAGCAGCAGAACTCTGGCTCGAAGGTGCAGAGGATGGTGACTACCTCCCGCTGCGCGACTACGCGGAGCAACTCGAGCACAGAATCGCTATGCTTGAGTCGAAGCGCACCGAGGCCATCGTCACCATCAGAGACCTGCTCGATGGAAACTGGCAGTTGGCTCGAGTGGAGCTACCAAGGGTAGCGGCTGAGCGTGACGCTGCCCGACGGGAGCGCGACGAGGTAAGACAGGCATGGCCAGCTCCCGAGGACGGCCCTCCCATCGTCGGAAACCATCTCTGCCTCGACACCACGGCGTACGGTCCAGTGTATCGACTGCGCTACTACGATGGAGAGAATTGGCGAGACCGTCCAGACGGGGCCATCATGTTGATTTGCCCAGAGGACAGGAAGCGATGGAGGCTGGAATTGCCAGGGAGGATCAACTATGACTGAGACGACGTACCAGTACGTGGAGTGCGACGGCTGCGGATGCGATGTGATTCTGCCTAGCGACGTGGACTCGGCGGCGCTCGTCCCCCATCCTCTGCCCAACGTGTGCGCTCAAGGCGGTGATGGAGCGCGACGAGGCGAGGGGGCAACTGATCCGAATGTTCGTGACGCTTCGATTTTACGGAGACGCCTCCGAGGAGCGTCTACGCGCCGAGGCCGAGCGCCGATGGCCTGGAAGCGGGGAAGTGCTCTTTCCGTGAATGACGTAGCCTTGAAGCGGGCGTCGCTGATTTGTGAACGCCATGACAGTCGCACCAACGGCGCCCGCTTCAAGGCTGGGCGCGGCGCGGCCGGGTTGGTCAGGGCACGGCTCGGCGAGGCATGGCATGGCATGGCGAGGTTAGGAAACCCCCAACTGGCAGGCAGAGCGGTTCGAGCGAGGCCGGATTGGGCGAGGCAAGGATTCCCCTTCGGGGGAAGGAGAACATCATGAAGACAGTCAATCTGAAGCTAACAGGCGTAGCGCCTCTTCTCATGCACAACGCGCGTCTCGCTGACCCGACGGATCCAATCACTCGGGAAAAGTCGAAGATCGCGAAGGGCAAGAACAAGACCGAAGAGACGTTGATGGCGATCAAGGAACTAGAATGGCGTGGCGGGCTCTACGTCGACGAACAGGGCCACCCTTCCCTTCCGGCCGACGTCATTCTGGCCACCATCGTTCAGGGAGCTCGCAAGGCGAAGCTCGGGAAGGAAGCGAGCGCCGCCGTCTACTGTGACCAGGCGTTCTTTCCTCTCGAGTACGACGGTCCTAAGGACATCAAGAAGTTGTACGCCGACGGTCGATTCTGTGACTACCGAACGGTCGCGCAACAGAGGCAGCGCATCATGCGAGCTCGACCAATCTTCCGGTCGTGGTCATGCAAGGTGACGCTGCAGGTGGATGAGGAGATTCTCAACCCGGAGCAAGCCCGCGAGGCGATGATCGCGGCGGGGTCCAGGGTTGGCGTTGGAGATTTTCGACCGCGATACGGAAGGTTCACGGTCGAGTGAGGCATGGCATGGTGAGCCGAGGCCATACGGGGCCAGGCGAGGCGAGGCTCGGCAGGGCATGGCTTGGATGAACAGCACGCGATGGTCGTACGCCGGGTTCGATTCCCGGCGGCGTGCCCATGGCTGGGCTCGGTACATTCTCGGTTCGGCAGTGCATGGCAAGTCCCGGCGCGGAAGGGCAAGGCAAGGTTTGGACAAGCCCTCCAATGGTTGCACGCTGGTTCGATTCCAGCGGGAGGGCCCGAGGCTAGGCGGGCCAACGCGCGTCGAGGTGTGGATGGCCGGGCTGGGCATGGCAAGGCAGGGGCCCCTTTGGGGCATCAATAGGAGACACACGATGGACGTTTCGAAACTACATCCTCTCGATTACTCGACCCTCCAGAAGGGACAGTTCATCAACCAGAGCGACGCCGAGGACATCGTCGGGTTCAAGGCGTCGGAGAACCCGAGACGCTTCCAGCTCGAACTCATGCGGCTTCGTGGAGCCATATGGGACAACTGCGAGGAACTGGTGGCGAAAGTCGAGGGTCTCGGGATTCGGATCTTGACCGATCCAGAAGCCGACGAGTACCTGTGGGCTCAACAGTGTCATCTCATCGCGAAGCAGGCCAGGATTGCCAGGGCCCGTGGAAGGATTGACCGCACGGAATTCGATTCGATCCAAGCGCGTACCTCCGAGATGCGGGACCTGTTCTCGGCTGGTGTGGCCAACGAACTCCAGAAGTCGCTCCGGAGGGCTCAGCGCGAACACGCGATGTTGGCCGAATGCCGGTCCGAAGCAGGAAGGATCTGCCAGACGGGGCCGCTTGATGCCCCGCCGCCCCGGTGACTCACGCGGCCGCGTCCTGAGCCTTGGCCCGCGGATTGCACACCCGTATCTCCGATGAGATCTCCATGATACCTTCCGCTACTACCATGACCGCCACGTCTCGAGCCCTGGATCTCGCCTCAGCAGCCTCCGGTACCACGGACCCCACGGTCCGCCGCGACGCGCTGGCGGAGCTCCCAGGTGCCGTGGACGCGGCCTACGCCGAGCTCGTGGCAGTCGGAGCGCCCGAGTCGGCCGAGCTCGTGGTCCGGGCCTGTCTCCTACTGGCCGCCTGCCCCGGACACATGTCCGCGGACACCTGTCCGCCTAGCGGACACTTGTCCGGGTAGTATAATGTCATACACGCAAAAACCCCACGTCCTAGAGCAGCCCGACTCTGGCACAGCCCATGCAACTACCCCCATCGTCCCCGGAAGGGGAAGAGAGCCCGGGGGGCACACCGGGGAATCAGGGCCGCCCCAGGGCTCGCCACCGAAGGGTCGCGGGCCTGGGATCGTAGGAGCACATCATGATCATCTACGTACCCGAAAACACTTCAGCGGCGAAACTTGCCGCGCTCGCTCTCGAGTTCGACGACGTATCGATCGAAACACACGAGCACACCTGCGCGTCGATTGACGACTGTGACGAGATAGTCGGATGTCGAGCACTCTCAGTCGTCAACGACATTCTGTGGCCGCAGTACTGACACCGGCACGCCGATTGCAACACTAGAACCCCAGAAGCCCACCCGGGGAGGACCCGGGCGGCAACCCGGCGAGGAGCCGGCAGGAGAAACGACAATGGCACACATCACGCTCACCAACACGTTCCACGGCACATCGACCGTCGTCCGCCCCCTCGACGGCGCCCTCTGGTGTGCGCACTCGGTGTGTGGGACGCGCGGGCCCAGCAATCCCGCGATCTATGAGTGTCCCGATGGGTCCGCGGTGGTCGTCGAGCCAGACGCGACCGGCTGGACCACTCCCCCTGGGTACCAAACTACCAAGACCATGGCGAGCACGGGACTGTGGGACGCGCTAACTGGTCGCAGGCCGGCGAAGGATGATTCCGAGCTTCTGGAGATCGCGAAGTTCGACCGCTTCTACACGCCCCGCGAAGCGGCGGACGACCAAGAGCGTGCCGTCGCGCATCGCGTCTCCGAGCTCCGCGAGCTGGCCGGCATCTGATGTATGTATTACGACTTGAGCTCATCGGGCACACCAACCGCGCTTACCTGCAACTGGCGTCTTCCGTATGTCGCGAGATCAGCGCCCCGGACTTCATTGGGAAGATCCCGAGCTGCGGTTGGGTCGCGAGAATCAAGGGGGCCGATCCAAAGCACGGGATGGCGCGAGAATTCTGCAAGCCCATGGTCGACTATGAGGATGCCAACGGAACAGGCAACCGTGGAGTTCACGCAGTCTACTTTCTCAAGCCAGGGTTGTACGAGGCATACCAACGCCTCTCCTGGAGGAGTTCAGACAGGTACTTCTTTCGGATCGACGGGAACACGTTGACCAGAGTCTCCAAGGAGGAGGTCTCGGAATGGGTCTCAAGCAAGGACTTGGCGTCAACGTCCTCTCGGCTGCGCGCTCCCGGATAGCACGGGTACTCGACGACTTCAGCCGAGTATACGTGAGTTTCAGCGGCGGCAAGGACTCCACCGTCATGCTCCACCTAGTCATGGAGCAGGCCATTGCTCGCGGGCGAAAGATCGGAGTCCTGTTCGTCGACCTGGAAGCGCAGTATCGGCTCACGATCGAACACGTACGCGAGATGTTCGGCCTCTATCGGAACCACGTCGATCCGTACTGGGTGGCGCTCCCGATGGCGCTCCGCAACGCCGTCAGCAACTACCAGCCAAAGTGGCAATGTTGGGATCCCGATGCTCGTGATCTTTGGGTTCGTCAGCCCGATCCGATGAGCATTACGGACCCGAGCACGTTCCCGTTCTTTCATCGGGACCAGGAGTTCGAGGAGTTCATCGAGCACTTTGGCGAGTGGTACAGTGGGGGAGAACCGACCATGTGCCTCGTCGGAATACGGTCCGACGAATCACTGAATAGATTTCGGACGCTCATGGCTGAGAAATCACGCTACGACGGCCACCGGTGGACTACGTGGAAGGGAGGGACCGTCTTCAACGCCTACCCGATTTACGACTGGCGCACCGAGGACATTTGGACGTACCATGCACGGACAGGAAATCCCCACAACCGACTGTATGACCGCATGCACAAGGCTGGACTTTCGATCCACCAGCAGAGGATCTGCCAGCCGTACGGCGATGACCAACGGAAGGGTCTGTGGCTGTACCATGTGATCGAGCCGGAGACCTGGGGCAGGGTTGTCGCTCGGGTCAACGGGGCAAACGGTGGAGCCCTATACGCTCGAGAGTCCGGCAACATACTGGGTCGGATCACGATGGCTTTGCCCCCAGGGCACAACTGGCAGAGCTACTCCGAACTGCTGTTGGCGACGCTTCCGCCGTCTACGGCCGAGCACTACAGGGACAAGATTGCGGTGTTCCTCCACTGGTACGCGGATCGCGGCTACCAGAGTGGTATTCCAGACGCTGGCCCCCCAAACAGCAAGGACACTCCGTCATGGCAAAGAATCGCAAAGGCACTTCTGCGAAACGACTGGTGGATGAAGGGATTGAGCTTTACCCAGCACAAGAGCCAAGCATACGAGAAGTACAGGCGCATCATGAAGAAGAGGCGGGCTCTCTGGGGGATCTACTGATCGTGATCGTGGCGATGATCGGTTCGATGCCGCTATCCGAGCGCGTGGCCGCGATCAACCAGGCCCGGAGCGCTCTGCATGCCGTCAGTCCGTTCTCGGACGAACCCGTGGACTTCGTCGAATGGGTGCCGGCTGACAACGTCACAGCCAACGATTACAACCCGAACCACGTGGCGCCCCCGGAGATGCGTCTTCTTGAGCACTCGATCTGCAGCGACGGATATACCCAACCGATCGTCGCCCACCAGATCGGCGCCGGGTACGAAGTCGTCGACGGTTTCCACAGGAACCGGGTCGGCAAGGAATGCAAAGCTGTCCGTGAGCGGGTTCACGGGTACCTTCCGATCACACGGATCAACGCTGCCCGTGAGGACCACAACGACCGCGTAGCGGCGACAATTCGCCACAATCGAGCTCGAGGCAAACACCAGGTCGACGCCATGAGCGACATCGTTGCCGACCTCGCAAAGCGCAACTGGAGCGATGCCAAGATCTCCAAGGAGCTCGGGATGGACGCAGACGAGGTGTTGAGGCTCAAGCAGATTACCGGGCTGGCCGAGTTGTTTGCAGACCGAGAGTTTTCTGAGGCCTGGGAAATCGGGTTCACCGACTAGTCCACCCTCCCCCGTCCCGCCCCCGCGCTCGCGAATGAGCCCGGGGGCTAGGGACGTCGATGGACCACAGGTCCCAGACCTAGGAGGTAGCCATGCACCAGCCGGGGAAAGCCCGGCACCCCAGCCCGGTAGGCCACGAGCCCCGGGCTTTCGGGGTCATGAATACCCGCGAGACTACCAACGGCTGGTTACTGACACGTCGACAGACCCAGGAAATCGAGTATTGGACTGACGGAGGAGTCTCACCCGGCGACTGCCGCGCCGAGGGACTACGACGGCGAAGGCCCGGTGCTGTGCGAGCTATTGCATCGCGGAGCGTTGCGCGACGCTTGACCCGCCGACCTAACTGGGCGCACACTACGGATCATGCACACCCGCTAGCCGGCCCCGACAGAAGGGGCCTAGGAGCAAGCCATGGCCCGCCCGACCGAATCCGACACCACGACCCGAACTAGGGCATTGCAGCGCCTCCACGGCGCCCTGGACGTGGCCGAGGCAGTCCTGGGAGCAGCGGAGCTGGAGCGCCTGGCGGCTGACGTGGAGCTCGCCGTGGGCCTCCGGCACGTGCCCCGGGAGCCTTCCCTCTCCGAGGTCCTGGCCGGGGCTGAGCGGGCTTCCGAACGCGTAGCGGCCTGGCCCGAGTGGAAGCGGCGGGTCGCGTGACCTCTCCCTGCCGAATCTGCGGTGGTGCCGCGCACCCGGCGACGGGCTGCGTCTACACCCCGACCTTCCTCGTCTGCTGGCGATGCACGCTCGAATGGGCCCGGCACCTACAGCGCTGGACGAACATGCGGGGCCGTAGGTCCGGGGTCTGTTTCTACGATCATGTCCGTCCCAACCCTTAACCGGCCACACGACCGTACCGTACACCAACCATGGACCTCAGCACGCTCGACCGCGCCCGCCTCGCCCTGATGCTCCGCCGCGACCCGTCCGAGCTCCCAGAGCACGACGGCCGGACCACGATCGACGGAGAGCAGGTCGAGATTTCACCTGAGACAAACCACCACCAGGGTCCGTGCTCCGACCCGGATCTCTCCGGTGACTTAGCTCTTCTTGTCCGAAGGTAGAGACATCTCCGCCGCGCGGCATTCGGGTCGAGACCCCTGCCCAGGGAATAGCACTCGACGACCCTTTTGGATGTCTCCTGTACAGCAGGACGCGGCCCCAGCACCGGTGGTGGGTTGACGAAGCCTGGAACTCAACGAGGCAGCACGGCTAGGCACGACCGCCCTCCGAGCAGGATGACCCCCGTTATTTCCAGACTCCGTTGGCAAAGTGCGCCGCTCGGTCCCCGGCGAACACCGGAAATCCCGAGGCCAGGGTGGTTTCCCTCCTGGTTTTTTCGGTAACCGCGCTACTGTCCGGCCATTTCGGCTTCCGCCGTAGACCCTGGACGCAGGTCCAATTGTGCGCCACCGGGAGCGCTTCGACCGAAACGTACTTGACGTCGTCGGTTTTGAATGGGAAGATCTCCGTATCATCGTCCACCCGCAAGGGTAACACAGGCCCCGGGCGTCGTCCAACCCCGGGGCCAACTTTTTGGTGCTGATTCCGTCATGGACAACCGCTCTCAGGATGCCACCTGATGTGCGAATCATGCTCATGCCAGTCGGCCTGACGCAGAAACGCCCCGCCACCCGTGAGGGCAGCGGGGCATCGTGGTACCGGCGGGCTGGTGATCAGTCGGGCTTGACGCGGGACAGTGCCGCAATGGCCGTCCCGAGGTTTCCGATGCGCTCGGACCTGCGCTGGATCGCTGAAGCGTCCAGATCGCCGAAGTTCATCGCCTGTTCGCGGGAGTTTACTTCTCGTCGAAGGTCGGTTGCTAGCAGGAACATGGCGCGCTGGATCGAGTCGGACTTGACCTCTGCTTCCGGGCAGTCAGGTAGCAGCTCTCTGTCGTAGGCCAGTTGAGCCACGAACTGGATCAAGCCAGCTACGGCGTCCTCCTGCGTTGTCCCCGTAGATCCATCTTCGGGCCTGGACAACAGCGACGCGAAGAATCCCTGGCTGCCGTCGTCGAACGTGTAGGCCTTGACCGTGTACGCGAATTGATTGGACATTTGCTTCCTCCAAATCGGGAAACCCAATGGGCCCCGTGTGGATGGTTGGATGTCGAGTGTAGCACGTCAAAACCCGTAGTCGTTGGGCCTTTCGAGATCTTGGTGGACGGGCGCCGGCGGCGTCGACGCTCTCCTGACGGTATCGGTGGCGCGTGGCAGGGGGCGGGCCGCAATCTTGGCCGACAGATCCTTGTCCACCGCTGCGATGGCGGCCCTCTGCTCGAGGTCCTGACGTCGGAGCTCGGACAGCTGTGACGCGAGCTCCCCGGCCACGGCCCGGGCGACTGCGGCGGCCTGCTCTCGGTTCTGCGCGGCCATCGAATCCCGGACAGCCCCTCCGACCCACATTGCCGAGCCCACGATGGACGTCAGCACTGGGATCACTCCCCAGGCCATCACCCGGACCAGTCGCGCCTTCGCCGCGGCACGCTCCCGGTTGGCGTCGTCCAGGGAGTCTACTCGGACCGAGACGGACTCGATCGTCTGCGCCTGGGCTCGGGACGAGGTGTGGATGGCCCGGACGCTCTCGTAGATCCGACGGATCAGGGCCTCGTAGCCACCGTCCACCGGAGTCAGCTCGTTGGCTATCTGCGGAAGCGACGGAGGAACGAGCGGATGAATCGGATGCACACGTTCGACAGCCTGGAGGGTGAGAGCTCCGAGCGGTGGAGTCGGGGCGCGTCTCGGGTGGACCGGGCTCGGCGGAGGCAGCGGAACCCCCGGCAGACCAGGAGTCCACTTGGTCACGGACCCGGCTCCCGACCGTCCACGACAGCAAGTGCCGGCCGGCGCCCGTGGGTCGCCACGCACTGCCCTTCGATCCGGTCGAGCCGGTCGGTGTACGAGCGAAGCAGGGTCAAGATCTCAGCCTGCGATTCCCCGATGCGAAGCACTGCCCGGTGCAGCTCTTCCTGTCGGCGTCCCATCCGGCAGACCTCGTCTCGGTATTCCCGGATGTCGTGTCGCAGTTCGGCCACCGATTGGACCAGGTCACGGATCGCGTCAGGGCCTGCCGGAATGGTGTCGTCAACGTGGGCGACGGGAGGCGCCCGGGGGATCTGCCCGATTGGATCGGGCACGGAACTCTCGTTGGGCGGTGGTCGTTCAGCGTTCATGGGTTGTCGTTCTCCACGTAGCAGGAAATGGTTCCCCAAGTTGGCGAGGGGTTGATCGTCATGCCGGTTCCGGCGTGTAGGAGTCGCTGAACAGCGCGCTCCACGTTGCAGGGCCGACGATGCCATCGGACAGTAGACCGTTGGCACCCTGGTAGTCGCGGACATAGCGCTCGGTGATTACTCCGAAAATCCCGTCGGCAGCCAGTTGCAATTCTCGCTGAAGCGTCTTCACCGCGTCGCCGTGATCTCTGCGACGCACGGTCTTCGGTATGCCCACCGGAGCTCCATTCGGAACCTCGATGCCCTGCGCTCCATCGGCGATCCAAATCCCCTTGCGTAGCGCCAGGAAGTGGTTTCTGATTCGGTCGGTTTGCGTGGGGCCGAAACCCTCATAGTACCCCGTCTCTCGCATCCGCTGGCTCACGGTGTACGTGCAACCGGCGGAGGCCGCGACGAGCACATCACGTCGCCGTCCTCCGAACATCACCCTGGCCAGGTCATCCCATCCCGCCTGCGGAGTCGGGTACTTGCGGAACGCGACCTGGTATGGCGTCGAGCTACCGTCTGCTTCCGGGTGGGTGTCCGTGTAGACGAACACGTAGCCGTTCCACGATGCGCCGGCTTGAATCGCCCCGATGTTCCACGATCCAACGCCGGCCCCCTTCCACCCGCGCCCGTAGCTGGTTTCGAGATGACCGATACCGGCAAGGTGGCGGGTAGCATTGAAGTGTGGGTCCTGTCCAGTGAGCGTTCCCACCGCGTTGCATGCGAAGATTCGGGCTTCGTCGTGGATGCTTGCCACGTGACCTCCGATCACCACTGGAACCCCCCGTGTGTTTCTGCTACAAATCGAGTTGCCCCGGCATCGTTTGCGCGACCCGGGGCTTGGCCACAGGAAAGTAGGTTCCCATGAGCAAACTGATTCTGACCTTGACCGCGAAGGATGTCGAGCGGTTCTGGTCGAAGGTCAACAAGAACGGGCCGACCCCGCCACATTGCCCCGAGTTGGGCCCGTGCTGGGTGTGGCGATATGGGTGTCTTCCTGCTGGGTACGGGAACTTCACGGTTTCCCGGACTGGTAAGGTCTATCGCCTGTTGGCCCACTGGGTCTCGTTCTATCTTGCGCACGATAGATGGGCATTCCCGTTCTGTCTGCATCGTTGCGACAACCCGTCGTGTTGCAACCCTGGGCACCTGTGGGAGGGGACCCCGAGGGACAACTCTCGAGACATGGTCACCAAAAAAAGACACGGAGCGGCTATGCATCCGGAAAGCATCTGCCGAGGGGACCGTGCTGGGCTTCATCTCCATCCTGAACGGGCAGCACGCGGAGACTCGAATGGGTCTCGACTCCATCCTGAAAGGTTGAAGCGCGGGGAGGACAATGCACGGTCGAAGCTGAGCAATTGTGACATAATCTCCATCTGCACACTCAGGAGATCCGGCGTTGCCTACCGTGACATCGGAACGAGGTTCGGCGTTTCCGCGAGCGCGATCGTTTTCATCTGGAAGGGGAAAACCTGGAAACATGTTGATGCCGGTCCTAGAGGCTACCTCCGCCGAATGTAAAGGCAGTCGACGTCCCATGCGTCTCGAATGACGGCCTCGGAGACTTTGGCGCAGCCGAGTTGGAAATTGCCATCTGGAAGGTGGCAGCCGCCGTTGAGCCCCCACGAGTTCTGAATCACGTACTGACGCACTCCGGCGATGTACTCGACGGCGACGACCCGTTGCTCGTGTCCGTTGCTGCTGCCGCCCATGGCGGCCGTTCCCAGGACGAGGTCGGCAAGTAGGGGAGAACGCTCGGCTGAGAAGAAATCGAAGTACGGGTCCCGGACGCCGGTCGCAATCCCAACCGCGAAGCCCCGCTCCAGAGCGTCGTCGACAGCCTCCAGGTTCCCGTCGTCGCATCGCCAGTGCTCGGAGTCGGTCTGGCGGGTGTCGTACGCCGCGAGCTCTGAGTCCAGGTCATCGGGCTCGGTTTGCTCGGTGACGTCATTCCACTCGCCGGTCTCCTCGGGGTCGAACCCTCGGATCATGGCGGATTGAATCGCCGAGGCGAACCACGTCCCGTCCTCGTTGCCAGTGATGTTGCCGTCCCGTCTGCGGGCGTCCGTCCACAGGCGCACCCAGGAGATCCGGGGAGGAATGCCGAGTACCGCCTCGGCTCCCGCGCACATGGCGCATCCCACGCATGCCCCTAGGTTGCCTTGGTCGATGATGCGCGCGATGGGCTGCTGCACCGGGTAGGACACGGCGCGGGTAGCGCTCGCGCCCACGTAGCGCGTAGCGCTCCTCTGCTGGCGCTCGGTCGCGCGTCGAAGACCGGTGGCTCTGACGATGATGGTCACGGGCAAACTCCTGGTGAGCGTGGACGGCAAAGATCGACCTCGGAGCATGTTGATACCGACGCTATGCATCGCGGACAGATCGGGTCTCCGTCGGCCGCTCGAGCTCGGCAGACAACCGAGAGCGGGGTCCCGGCGGGAGTCTCCCACCGTGGGAGGCCAGCAGGGGAGCGGCACTGGAGCTCCCGGAGGCGCCGCTCAGCAACCTCGCAGTCGTCCACGGGCGCCGGTTGACCCCCGGTGCTCACTGTCCCGCCCGTTCCCGCGCTTCCCCCGGTGGCGACCGAGCCTCCGGTTACGGGTGGTGTCGGCCAGTAGCCGCCCGTCGCCGGCGGCGGCTCGGGGGGGACAGGGTCTGGGACGTCACAGCTCGAAGCCGGAAGGGCAGCCATGCAGCAGAGAGCGAACCCCGCGAGGAATCCGCGCGTCACGTGAGCCATCATGGAATCTTGCATCAGGAGGTCCTTTCCCACATGTGCACGACAAGGTACGGCGGAAGATTCGTCTGCTCGGCGCCAGTGAAGCTCGGCGTGCTGACGGTACCGGCAGGCGTGCCGGCGCTGACAGACTCGCTCGATCCGGAGCACGAGTGACCGTGGGTCCCCAACGAGCTTCCGGTGAATGTCGGGGCTGTGCATGTCCCTGCCGGGGTGCCAGCGGTGATTGCTTGGCTCAGCGCTACGGCTGCCGACGTCGTGTTGGCCGTCTTGGTCCATTGGCCCTGGGCGGCCCGGCTAGTGCCCGTCCCAAACACCGTCGACGCCAGGTGACGACCGCTTGTCCCGCTCACAAGCTGGATCGGAAGCTCGTGGGCGTGAGTTCCGAGGGCTGATCCGGTAAACGTTGGGGCCGTGCACGTGCCCGAGGGAGTCCCGGCGCTGGCGGCGACCGCTGCGTAGGTCCCGACTCCGTGGCTGTGCGTTCCCAGCGCCGAGCCCGCGAACGTCGGCTGGCTGACGGTTCCGGATGGTGTGACCGTCTTCGATCCCCCGGTCTCGCGGATCGTATCAAACTCGGTCTGGCTCGCGTCGAATCCGACGAGCATTCGGCCTGTGGCGGCCGCAACCCACGTTGATGAGCATGCCGTTTCCCAGGACGGTGATCGGGTAGACGGCCGAATGACCGTCCCCGTCCACCACCGTCACGAGCTGCCCGAACGCTGGAGTTGCAGGAAGTGTCACCAGAACGGGGGCAGAGTTTCCCGTGACCACGACGCAAGTGTTGCGCGTGTCGAGCGTCGTGTCGGTTGCGACGTTGATCAGCACGTCATACCTAGAGTCTTCGGGCTCTGGAACCGATATCTGTGCCGCAGTCCCGCAAGCGAAACCAAGTCCGATGCCAATTCCGAGTCGCGTGACACATGCCCTACTGCGAGCACTCCCTCGCCCAACTGGTGGCTGCCGACTCGGACAGGTACCCCGCACCCGCAGCCAGAGCCGCCGTCGCTGCAGCCCCCGCGGCGAGCCCGATGCGAAGCGTCTTGTCCTCCGCCGGGATGGTCGAGAGGCCACTGCCGCCGGCGAGCACTGCAGAGATCTTGGCGACCCCGCCCCAGTTTCGGTGCTGGCTGTCGAGGGAGACGCATCGCTCCGTCGGGGGAGGAGCGGAGGCACGAGCCTGCGGGTTGAGACCGGCGAGACGACTTTCCTCGAACGAACCAGCGCATCCGCTCGCGATCAGCAGCAGTGACGCCGCCACGATCTTGCCCGCCACCGCCGGAGCCGGGACCGCTTTCTTGGCCAGATGGTAGACACCTGTCGCTTCGACGCCCGCCCAGAATGCCGCGGCAAGCTCCGACGCATCGATTCCGTCAGACGCAAACCCGGCCACCACGATCGGCCCTCCAGCGAGAACGAACGGCACGATGGGCTGCGCGAGTCGCGGCCACGTCGTGATATCGCACCATGCCGGCAGGAGAGACCACAGCGTCGGGGCCTCGGACTTCGAGAGCACGCGGGCCACGAACAAGAGAGCGACTACGGCAAGCACAACGTAGTGCTGGACGCCTGGAGCATTGAGAAACGCGAGTACTTGAGTCATCTGGTTGTCTCCTGGCGGTCCCCCGCCTCGAGTTGTGAGTGCAGCACGACCCCGCCACCGATCGCGACGGTCCCGCCCACGATCGCGCAGGCGCCGAACTCGAACTGGTGGCGAGTCTGCCCGTTGGCGATGCCACACGCGACCGAAGCGGTAGCTCCTGCGACGACCGCGGCCAGTGCGGCGTCTCGCTGTGCGACTGGGGCGCAGGCGGGGAGGAGGAGGGCGAGGGCTAGAAAGTATAGGCGGATCATGGGAACGCCAGCGCGGCAATCGCCGCGTGGAAGTGGGCAGCAATGAGCACGTGCTGAGCCGTCGTGTAGTGCAGGCCGTCATACGCCGGCGGATCGAGCGCCGGGTCGGTAGAGATAGCGGTCACGGTCCCGTCAGCCCCGGCGTTGTCTGCCACGAGCAACGCATTGAATTCGGCCCGCTCCACCTCAGACCAGGCGTTGTTCGGGCCGATCGCGGTGACCAGAATGTAGCCGGTCCAACCCGCAGCACGAGCAGCCGTCACAAATGCCTGGTGCCGGGCGTACGACTGCGCCGGGGTACATCCATCGTTGATGTGATCGTTGACCGACTCCCACAGGATCATCACGTTGCGCGCGTGGCTGATCCCGTCGAATTGCTTTGCCCCCTCCGTCGCCAGCAGCGCCGTAAGTTGCTCAGTGTCATAGCTACTGTGGCCCCAGTTCCAGACTTGATCATCTGCACCCAATAGAGCCAGCAATGGCGTGGGGTACGGGACGATCGTTGGCGGCGCCCCAATCGTGAGCGAGTTTCCGACACACGAAACAATGGTCCGATAGTGCTTCGTGGTCCCCCAGATGGCATCGGCGTAGCCATCGAGCAGCGTAATGTTACCGGATGTCAACCCGGTCACATCGGCCTCGGCCGCAACGGCGCCGACGACATTGACTCCTCCGGAATTGTGTGCCAGCAAACTCACGCCTCGCATCTGCTGAGTGCCTATCGTTGACCACACCTTGCCTTGCGCGACCAGCCCATCAGACCGCCTCACGCGGACCCAGGAGTTCGCGCCGTCGCAGTAGATGATCGCTAGTGACTCAATTTCCTTGGGTATGATGTTCGTACGCCCGGTCTCTCCAGCATAGATGCGATGAAGCGGTCCACCGGCGTACCCCACCCAATACGGTGGTGTGATCGCGCCTTCGGACCACAGCTCTTGCCGATCCGTGTTGTCTGCGCAGGCCAGAGACATTTGTGAGGCAGCTGCGGCCTCGGTAGCTAGCAGCACACGGTAATTAGGTTGTGCCTGCGAAGCAGCGCTCGCTGGCGTGGTGCTCTTCAGATACTTGGTGGTGGCGTTCCGAGCGGAAGGCAGCCCGCCAAAATCGGCATCGCTCGCCACGTACGCTAGATTGCCGGATGGCCCCACCAAAACGTCAGCCACAGTCCCGCCCGTGACTTGCGTCACCGAGATCACCTCGCCCGCCACGACGGACACGAGATCAGTTCGGTTGATGTCGTAGATCAATACGGGCGTAGCCCCAGCAAAACAGGCTTCCCAATCCGTCGTCACAACATCCAGATCATCTCGTGACGTGCTCCCACCGACCTCGCGCACATAGAGTTTCGGCTGCCCGACGTCCCCAGCTACCGCTGTAACTGGTCCGGACCACGCTCCGCCTACTGGCGTGATTCCGCCGGGTGGACTGGCGATCACACTGAAATCAGACCTGAACGATAACTCTAGCGGCACGTCTAGCGACGACGTGCCCGTGGTTGTCCTCGCCAAGCCCATAATGTATCCGGCCCCTGGAGACGGAGACGAGAATGACACCACGATATACGTGACCGTGCACGCCAGCGTAGCCCGGGCCGTCGTGCCGCCGACTTCGCGAATGTAGAGAGTTGCCATCAACCCACATCTCCTATCTCAGCCGTGACGTCCATGGACCACGCTCCACCTGCAGGGATGACCCCGCTGGTGCCGACGATATCATCGAACGTCGGCGTGAACGCTGCCTGTAGCGTGGCGCCAACAAGTCCCGTAGACGTCCCTGACACTTCATCGGGTACGCCAACAACAAACTCGTGCCCAGAAAGCGGCACTGAGATCACTAGCGCAGACACCACTCTCCTAGGAGTGTTCCAGACGCCCAATCCCACGCCGATGCCTAGTCCCATGGCTAGCTTTCCTTGCTCTATAATCATGTGCCAAACTCGAGTTTTGTCTGCCCTTGGATCAGTCAACATCTCCCGGGGCAGCCGTCACGTCTATTGTCCAAGATCCGCCTGCAGGGATGACCCCGCTGGTTCCGACGATCGTCGCGAAGTTCTCATCGAACGACGCCTCAAGCGTCTCGCCAACGAGGCTCGATGTTCCGTAAACCTCAGTCGCTATACCCACAACGAACTCGGCTCCGAGCAGCGGTGACTCGATCGTTACGCGCCATGGGTCGTTGTAGACGATCCATAGGTGCGCCGGACAAAGCTTCAAGAGTAGTTGCTTGAGCTCCAGCTCCCGCGCCGGGTCCAGTCCGCCTGAGTCGCCGAAGAGGAAGTAAATGAAGTACCGCCACTTGTCCGGATCCGTCGGGATCATAGGGGGTGGCATGAAGTCCATCGTCTCGTTGACGAGGTAGTAGACTTCGTTCGCGAGGAACCCATCGAGCAGAGGAGTGTTTTGCTCCAACGCCTCTCCGCAAAGAGCCTCCTCATTTCCGCACTGCCAGAGACCGACCTGTGGCTCGGTCGTGTAGTCGTGCGGGTCCAGTACGGTGCCCGTCCCGGGGTCGCGCCACCCGTGATAGTAGACGTCGAACCCTGCCGCCTGCAGCGTGTCCTGGAGGTACCTCGGGGACTGCCCTCCGAGCGCCTGCCACGCGGCAGCGATGGCGTCCTGCCGGTCTCCCGTGGTCGCAGCAGGGAACCAGATCCCATGCTGGTGCTCCCACTCGTCGAGCTCCGTCGTTGTCGTCGGATCGAGTTGGGTCCAGACCGAATCTATCGCGGCCCTTGCGCTGGTCGGAGCGCCCTCGGCCAGCCCGACGAAGAACCGCCTCAACACCTTGTCGATGATGATCGACCAGGCGGTCGAGCGGGGGAGCAGATGCTGAATCTGACGGAAGAACGGCATGTTACGGTGCGGGCTTAGGTGGTTGATCCCGGTTGATCCCGTCAGCTACTTGACCAAGCGTCCGCAGCGGTCATCATGTGGGACATGAGGGCTCTCGTTCTCGTCATTGGCTCGGTGGTTGCCGTGAGCGTCGGATCGTGTCAGAGGATCGAAACCGAAGGGCTGCAGACCATCGGTCCCAACGTCTGGTCGGCCATCGTGGAATGCGACGGGGAGGCCCGTCTCATCGGGCGAGGCGAGGTCGCCGAAGTCTCCGACGGCTGGCAGTGCGTTCCGGTGGATCCGGAGCAATACATGGGCTGGATCCGATGCTGGAGAGGGGACTCTGAATTCACCCTCGCCGCCGCCTGCGAGCCCGGATTCTACCGGTCGATGGCGTACATCGACGGGTGCCGAGTCGAGATCACCTGCGAAGGCAGAACGCTCTAGTAGACCGCGCTCCCGTGGTGGGACAGCACCAAGCCCGTGTGACGCCAGAGCGGTATCCCCACATCCACGCAGTGCTTTGAGAATGCGGTATCGTCTCGGCCGCACGGCACACCAGGCTGGTACCTAGCGGTCCACAACGCCGGGACAAGTCCGACGCCAGGAACCACGTAGACGTCCTCCGGCATGGCTGCCATGAGCTTTAGGACAGCCGCCCTCGTCACGAGCAGGAATCCCGCAGGTACTACGGTGCATTTCTCAAACGCCCCGTCCATTTCTCCCGTACTCGTCCCTACCACGACACCAGAACCGTCCTGGTAGTGATAGGTACCGCTCACGACGTCCCGCTCGCTGTCCAACAGATCCTGTATCGCGTCTGCTGAGAATCCTATGTCTGTGTCAACCATCAACATGTGGCGACAGCCAGAAGCCACGAAGCGTGCCGTCAGGATGTCGCGGTTCTCTGGAACGTACAGACCGGTCTGAACGAACGGCATCAGCCCGGGAGCCCCACCTCGCCCGCCGAACCGGTGCGTCGCATCGAGGCACCCAAACACGAATGGCCAGACTGGGCCACCTTTACCACTCGAAACCGCGAAGTAGATATCCGCTTTCTCGTTTCTCATCATGCCACCCGCTTCCAGAACACGACCGTGTAGAACGGCATCACGTTCGATGCCTCGTCGGTGTTCTCTCCGCCGCCCTCGGCGGTTGATGCCTCCGACGACGCGCCGCTCGCGATCTCGGTGCTATTGCCGGTGCTTCCAGACGCCGCCGCGCTCGTGTTGAACGCATCGTTCGCGCCAGTGTATTGTGTGTCTATGGGCACGCTCGTATAGAGCGGGCTCACTGTGGGCTCGCTCGTTGGATCGGCTCCACCAAGCCCGGTGTGGTCCACGTCTGGGGCTGCGGTCGCCAGGTAGCCACCGTTGCCAGTCGTGTCCGTACTGGGTCCCTGTGACGCCAGCACACCGCCGTTGCCTGTCGTGTCAGAGTCCGGCGTGCTAGACGGAACTGTTCCGCCGCCGCCCGTCAGATCAAAGCTCGGTGCACCGGTCGCTCCAGTCCCTCCGGCGGTAGTGCTCGCCACGCTGGGTCCGCTTGTCGCTCCATTTCCGGCATTCCCGGTGTCTGCTGCGCTGGACGCTCCGGTGCTGCCGGTACCGCCTAGACCGGTACTTGCCGCGCTGGACGCGCCGGTGTTCCCCGTGCCGCCTGAGCCAGTGTTTCCGGATGCGCTCCCTGTGTTACCGCTACCGGAGTCACCAGTTGTTACGTTGGTGGGTAGCGGCTGGCTCGTGTAGGTAGCTCCTTCGAGCTGCCCGCTCGTAGCGCTCGCCCCACCGAGGCTTGTTTGGGCAATGCTCGGAGAGCCTGTCGCCAGGTATCCACCGTTACCCGTCGTGTCGTTGCTCGGCGCGCCAGAATCTACCGCGCCGCCAGCCCCCGTGGTGGACGAACCCAAGCCCACCGCCCCTGACCCGCTGGCAACGGCTGCCGTAGTCAGCGTATGCGAGTGCAGTCCACCAGTGTGCGTGTGCGCACTCAACGTGTGCGCGTGACTCGCTCCCAGGTGCGTGTGGGGCATCAAATGATCGTGGCTCGGCCCCGCGTGTGTGTGGTCTGATTCTCCATGGTTGTGGGACATGCTGTGCGCATGCAACGGTCCCGTGTGCGTGTGACTGCCTAGCGTGTGGTCATGACTCGGACCCGCATGCGTGTGCGTTATCGTGTGGTCATGACTCGGACCCGCGTGCGTGTGCGTTATCGTGTGCGCGTGGCTCGGTCCGTTGTGCGTATGGTCGTTCAGGCCGTGCGTGTGCGAACTGCCATCATGCGTATGCGCGCCTAGCGAATGCGTGTGCGAGCCGCCCGTATGCGTGTGCGCGCTGAGGGTGTGAGCGTGGCTTGCGCCAAGGTGCGTGTGCGCGCTGAGGGTGTGAGCGTGGCTTGCGCCAAGGTGCGTGTGCGCACTCAACGTGTGATCGTGACTTGGACCATAGTGCTGATGTTCTGGACACGCATGGCTGTGCCCAAACCAATGTATGTGGCCACCCACCGAGTGCACGTGCGTGCCGATCGGGTGAGCGTGCGCGGTGATGCCGTGGGTGTGGGCCATCCCATGATCGTGGGCCTCCACGTAGTGCGTGTGCGTCTTCGACCCGCCCGTCTCTCCGAGCACATCCCAGTCTGGGTCGGTGATGTCCTGACCGACCAGCACCCGACCTGTCGCTACCTTTTCCCATGTGCCGTAGCCGTAGAGCGTAGCCGGGTCATCTGCCACGCCCAGAATGATGATCGTTCCGATCGGGAGCTGCCACGCTGCCTCGGCATCGTCGAACATCGCGCAGAGTACGGTCGCCAGCCCCTTCGCCTGAGCGGCTAACTCCGGAGACTTCTCGCGGAGCGCGACGCGATCGCCGTTCCAGAAGTAGCTGATTTGGTGGAAGATCGTCCACGCGAGTCCCGAGCCTCGGTATTGATCCGAGCTCCTATCGAGTGTGACTTCGCCGACTAGACACGCCATCTGCAGCTACCCGTTGCGAAGCTCAGTCATGGTCGCGAGCATCTCGCACGACACCCACATGGATCCGAGCACCGCATTCGTCCCGCTCTCGGTCAGCATCTCGATGAGTAGGTAACCCGCTGGCGAGCCAACTTGCGAGAACCCCTCGAGTTTCAACACATGGAAAGCCTCGTACGTCACCTGCGCACTGGTGTCAGGAGTCTCAACGAGTAGCGTCTTGCCTCCAGCTGTCGAATCCACCCAGTAGGCTGAAAATGTTGTGAGGTTCTGTGGTGGCCAGGTGGGATGTGTTGGCCCGTTCCACCTGACATTCACCTCGGTGATCGTGAAGTGATCGGGCACTCCCACGCGACAGTACATTTTACACGCAGTGTTGAGCGCGCATGAAAAACCAGCTCCGTCTGCATCGGTCCATTGCGCTGGCGTCGAGAATGAGAAGTGTCCCCTGCACGGCAGCCATTCTCCACGCGAGGAGAGGATGGGCCAGTTGCCTCCACCATCGATCGTTAGGGTCGCGCCGTCCGCTACCCTGACCTCCGCCCCGCTGATGGCCTGAAGCACCCCGTCAATCTGGACCTCCGATCCGGCGTAGGCATGGATCTGAGCACCGGTACGAATGTGGATATTCGCCCCGCTCACTGCATCAACGATGGCTCCAGCAGCGAGGTTGATTTCTCCACCGTTCTGGACGTTGATCTCTCCGCCGTCCTCGATCTCGATGTCGCCCCCGGAGTTGACATTGATGTTGCCACCGGACTCGACGTTGATTTCTCCACCGGACTCCACGTTCACCTCGGAGCCGGACTCGACTTCCATTTCGGACGTCGCTTGCAGCCTCGCCACCCCACCCCCTTTGACCTCCAGCGTTCCATAGACGAAGTGGTAGCCGCCGCTATTGATGTTCAGGATCTGACCCGACAGAATCGTGCGGGCAATTACACGCATTGAGTCGAGCAGCTGGCTGACTGTCGCACTGTCCGGCGTACCACTCGGTGTGGTACCTGCCGTCACCAGGATAGCCTGCAAGAACCCGTGCAGGTCCTGCACCCATTTCTCCTCGAACGGAGTTCCGTCCTGGGTGGTCGGCGTTGAGCGGTTACGCGGCTTCCCGTAGGGGTACGCGGCGTCCGTGTCCACCTGCGTCGGGTACTCAGTGGAGAGCTCTATTGCCATGATGCCTCAGGAGAACGTGAGAGTTCCCAGCTTCGCCTTTTCCCCGTGCCCAAGAATGTCCACGACCAATCCGCCGAGCGTCGGGCTCGTGACGTCGCCTATCGACGACCCATGTGCGGCCACTACGCCGGCCGTGGTCGCGTAGATGTCTCCTGCGGTGACGCGCTCTTTGCGTGGCAATGGCGAGAGCCCGAGGATGAACGGTTCGCGGTCCAGGAAGTACTCTTCAAGCGCCGACTGAATGCCGGTGCGCAGCGCTGGCGTGTCGGGATCGAGCCCCGTCACCTCGACGTCGTACGCGGTCCGGGTGATCGCGTAGGTGTTGATCAGCTCGACTCCTGCGGGGCGCCTCGAGGCCAGTCCCGCGTCGTCGTAGGTGATTGCTGCCTCGACAGCGACGAGCTGCGCCGGAAGAGGGATCCCGTCCGGGTCCCCGCAGCTTGCGACTGTAGCCTCGACGTAGATGTCCATCTCGCCCGGATCGCCCGTGTACGGGTACACGTGCAGGATCCCCGCGACTCCCTCGCCCCATTGCTGGTAGTCAGCATACGCTCCGCCCTGGGGCGGAGTCTGAAAGCGGCGGATGATTCGAAGTCTGTAGGAGTCGACCGTCTCCTCATCGGCCCCCGTGACGTCTAGCGATACGACGGACGCATCGCGCGCCACGTTCGGCACTGGCGACAGGAACGTTACGACATCGCCAGCCTCTAGGTTCCCTAGCGCACCGACTCCCGAGTTCCCATCCTGGTCGGAAACCGCCCGGACCGTGACGTTGACGATCGGAGCATCCAGGAGGACATCCTCCAGTGTGAGGTAGATCACTCCGGTTGCGGCACGTAGCAGCTGCTTTCCAGCCGCCATCGTCCCTGTCTGGTTCATCACCGTGACAGCGACCGTCAACTCCGCTCTCTCACCCTGGCCACGCTCTCCGACCCCGGAGATCCGTCCCCATTCGGTAAGTGGTCTGATGATGAGCGTGCCGATCTTAGTTGGTTCGTCTGTCGCGTACCGAACGAACATCTGCAGGAAAATGAACCCCGCGTACCTCCACAGCATGACGTAAACACCCGCCATCGACTTCGCGAGGACGCGCGTGAACGACTTCGGTAGCAACGGGATCGTCTGCGACAGACTTGCCGCGAGTTGCGCGACGATCGTGTCGCTCACCTGCTGGGTTGTCTGGACGGGGAACGCCATTTTTACTTCAGCCCAGTAAACGCCATTCCGGCAGCTAGCCCGGTCGTGTTGATTCTCTTCGGACGGATCGGGATGATATCCCCGGGGCGAGCAAAGAACGTCCCCACCGTATCGTCCTCACCTACCGCTACGAACGTGCCGCCCGCCGCGTCAGTGCAAGCATTGCAGTGCACGGCCCTCGGCACGAACGCGAAATTCGTAGAGTTGTGCGGGGTTAGTGCTGCCCACGTGCGGGATGCCGAATCGATGACGTTCTGGTCCTTGAATGGGACGGACTGCTCGTCTGCGTACGCCACGTCTAAACTCCTGTCTCGACGTAGATGAACTGGAACACCTTGCCATTCACCGTCACGTCGATCTGAATCTTCACGGTGTTCAGCGCTGGCATCGTCACCACGACGGCGATCGCGCTTGCCGGGGTCGGCACCATCCACGCCGTGTCCCGCGTCACCGCGTCCTCGATCCTGCGAAGCGATGCCGGGATGAGCGGGAGCGACTTCAGCAGGTGCTGAGTTTCGCTCCGGTACTGATGCGATGCTTCAGTCTCGGACCAGTTGCCCCACCACTGGACTGGTTTGTCTCCGTCGGCTCCGCCGTCCTCGACGTTACCGCCAAACAGCGACAGGTAGACGGCTGCACCAAGCCCGTCGCCCATCGTGAACAGCCCGTTCGTGATGGTGATCTCGCCGCCGTCCGACGTGTTCTCGAGTACGACGTCGGTCATGCTGCAAAGATGTTGCTGAAGGTGTTCATGTTTGCCGGAGTGCTCGCGAGCACGAGTCCAGAGATCTGAGCTGTTGGCCCGTTGCCGCCCGGAACACCCATCTTGATCTGGCCCAGCAGTTCCTCACCGAGCAGCGAAGCCGGCCCCTCGTAGGTCCAGCAGGCAAGCCCTCCGCCTGAAAGCTGCGCGTTAAGCGCGATGATCAGGTCGAGCAGGGCGTCAATGCGAAGCTGAATGTTGCCAATCGCGACCGTGATATCCGCCCGGACGTTGACCATGTTTTCGAGCATGACGCCGAGGTCTAGACCGAGGCCTACGTCCAGCAGGATTTGCGGGTTGGGAAGGTTCAGGCCCAGTGAGATCTGAAGCTGTGCTTCTAGGCTGGCCTTCATTCCCTCGAGTTCGAGCAGGAGTGCCCGCAGCCGCAGCATGATAGTCCCGAGGCCAGTGCTCCATTCGGCGGCCCCGAGTTGCCCGAGGTAGTGCAGACCGTCCGCCGAGCTTCCCGTGTTGAATCCCTGCGAGAACCCGAGCCAGGTCCCCGGGCTTTCGGTCGCGATGATCGTTGCGCGGACCTGGGCGGGCGCCGGCGTGTTTCCGAACCCGCTTGCTGTTGCCGTGCTGAGCAGGGCACCAAACCCGTGTGCCGTCCCGCTGTAGCTCCAACCGGAGATGCCAGGTACCGCGAGTCCGAGCTCAAGGGGGGCCGTGATGGCCAAGACGACCTGTAGCTTCAAGTCGATGAGTCCGAGCGTAAGAGCCAGTTCGACATTGCCGTCGATCGCCCCCGACACCCACGTCGTTGGGTCGAGCCCCGCGGTGATCTCGGCTAGATTCAGCCGTGCCGCGAGTTCTGCTGCGTAGGAGAGAGCCACCGGCGGGAAGTCGAGGCCGACTTCAATGCTTGCGGCGATTGCGGGGGTCAGACCGGTGATGTCGAGCTCGAGCTTGGTAATCTCCGCTTGCAGACAAGCAATTGAGGCCTGCAGGCCGATGTTGACGGCGCTGACAGGCAGCGCACCCAGGAACGCGATACTCACTGGCTAGGTACCCGTGCCAGTACCGGCCGATACTCCCGAGACACCGCTGATGATTTGCCCCACGAAGGTGACGCCGCCGGTCGGGCTAGGTGTGGCGGGAGGTAGAGGCAGGAGCGGAACCGGAGCTCCGGCCACCAGCGTGACCCCTCGGATCGAACCACCCACGAAATCGCCCACACACGCTACCTGCCGACCGCCTGCTCCAAGGCGAACGTCGGGGGCGTTCACCGTCACGCGGCCCGTAGACGTGAGCTCGATGGGTGACCCGTTGAGCGACGCGATCACGATGGTTCCGTCGGCCTTGCAGTAGACCTCGGCCACCGCCACCCCGGTCAGTGGGTTGCGGCTGTAGATGCGGCGCTCACCCGCGGTGGCCTTCCGGTTGGCGGCGATCGGGTCGCAGTAGCCAACGGCCAGAACCGAACCCGTGCCCGAGCAGGGCTGCTGGGCCACCGTGTCGCCCGGTAGCGGGACCGCGTCGGTGCCCGCTCCGTCGAAGTGATCAGCGGTCCGGATGTGCCCGCCGCTCTGATCGAACTCGACGTCGAGTCCGCTGTCGGTCGACTTCGCTGCCTTGACCTCGCCTAGAGCTCCCACGGAAACCTCTTCGGCACTTCGCCACCAAACGATCCGGGCAGGCAGACGTTCAGGTCTGCGGTTTCCATTTCTTCTGTCTGGCTCAGCCTGACGTTTCGAATCAGCAGGTCTGTCCAGTCGTAGACCATGGCGTTCGGCGCCTTCAGCCGGATGAAGGTGTTCGGCCTCCAGATGTCACCCTGCGGTGTTCGCCAAGTTGGAAGACCTTCGATCATGTAGCTGATTGAATTTCCGAACATCCTTGACAGCTTCGCGGCCGTGGCCATCGGTGCGTCGGCGTCCTCGGAGTCGTCGCAACTGAAACAATGCGGTCGCACGCTTGACCCGAGCCTGGGGTTGTTCTCGGTCCACTTGGTGCCCTTGCGGCCGCGCTTGGCCGGAGCGAACCCAGTAATCTCCGAGTAGTAGTCTTGAGGGCTGAAGCTCGGTGTCACCTTGACGAGCGGTGGTAGGCCTCCCTCGAGCTGAGCCACGGGCGTTCCTGACGTCTCGGCACGCCACACCTTCAGCTTGCCGCGCGTTGAACTCGTCAGCAGTGCGTTCCGTTGCTGGGCCAGCTTCGTCAGAAAGGCCCACGGCAGCGTCTGCTCATGAATCGCTTTCTTGTCCCACTCGTTTGCCCTCTTCTCGCTCAATGGGTCGAGGGCGACCTTACCGAATGGAGCATTGTCTCTAAGTCCGAAGTCGACGTCGACTCCGAAGTGTGCGCACAATAGCTCACAGATTTCACGAAGCCCTACCCCGTGCCACTCGAGCGGGAGCGCAGAGGCCGGCGGGCTGCAGTCCCCGAGGACACCAGGGATGGCGTAGCCTGCAACGTCCACCGTGCTTGACTCCTCCGTGACGTTCGGAGTGACCTCGACCAGTGTCCCGGTGAAGAGAGCCACACCGTCGAGCGTCACATCGATCGGCTGGAACCCAAATGGCCGGAAAAGCTCCCGGAACTCGCGTCGCTCTGCCTCAAACGGGGCCGAGAGCGCAATGGTGTCGATCGTGTCCAGACCTAGGTTGATCTCGAGACTCGACCAATGTGCGAACGCTTTCTCGCTGATACGCACCTCGACCCGCTCAGGCATGGTAGTACTTCACCGTTTGCCCACGCTGCAGTTCGAGGATCTGAGAGCCGGTGAGGTTGTTCGTCTCGATCAGGTAGTCGAGCGGATCGAAGCCATCGACCGGATCGACGTGCCCATAGAACTCAGATGCGAGGTCGACGATCGTCCTTTCCCGATCGAGCACCAGTCGCCGCTCGGGGACGAGGTTGAATGAGATCTGAATGAGGTTTCCAGCCGCTATCGAGACCGCCCGATGCAGCTCGGCATAGGAGGCTCCGGCGTCCAGCTGGTAGGTTCCTGTCTTCGGCACGGCCCCGAGCGCGACGAACCCCGCTTCCCGCCAGGCCGTGTATGCGTCCATCTGCGCGAGAAGCGTCTCGGCCGCGACGATTGCGTCCGGCTTCGCCAGAAAGACTCCAGCCTTCCCAGCTGGCTGCCTGTACCCGCTCGGAGCATCCTCAAGCGCGATCGTCTGCTGCGCCTGAAACGTTGAGTCCAGCGTGCTCGTGACGCTGCCTGCCATTGCGTGCGCAGCGAACAGGTCGGCCGCGTGGAACCCGTTGGCGATCAGCTGAGTCCGCCGCGTCACACCGATGCGGCCAGCCGTTGCCGTAGGAACCGAGTCCAGCGCATCGCCGGGCCTCCCTGCCTCCGACTCGAAGATGCTGTCGAAGAGCTCCCCGTACGCATCTAGCCTCGACTTGAGTCCGTCGATTGCACGGGCAGGGGCCGTGATGAGGTTTGCGATCTGCTGGGCTAGCTGCAGTGGCTGCCCGATGAGGACGTCCATCCCGTAGTTGATGGTGCTCTGCAGGTCACGGAAGTCGCGATTGACCCCAGACACGAGGTCGGACACCTGCTGCAGGGTGTCGCTGACGATGTTCAGCAGAGCGCGGATCAGACCCTTGCCAGCCGCCTTCGATATTGCGTCCGATAGGTCTGTAGCGTCTGCGAACTGCTGGGCTGACGCCAGAGTGAATGCTTGCAGGGCCGCGGCAATCACGCTCCCAGGATCCTGCAAGGCCAGCGGAAAGAGCTCGCGGATCGTTGTCCAAAACGTAACTTCGATGATTGTTTGGTTTGCGCCTGTCTTCAAGTCGTCGCGCCGTGTGATCTCTCCGAACGGGACAACGTTGAACGTCCCATACATTGGGTGTTCCAGCTTCCCGATGCCGGGCTCCAGCAGCAACTCATTGAAAACAGTGGCTGATATGTCGTGCAACGATCCCCAGAAGATGCAGCGCATCGGGTATCGTCTTGAGCCATAGCCGTTCTGCTGGACGTACTCGCCGTCAACTCCCGGGAACCCAAACGCTGCGGTTCTGAGCTCGACAATTCGACTTACGTCCTCGTAGTCAAAGACGATCCTTGTCCCGCTTTTTGGAGAGGTGTATGCCGCCTCACGAATTCTGTCTTCCCACGTCGCCATCAGAACGCCCCCGAATGGGCCAAGCGCAGCCCGACTCCGCTGCCCTTCGGAGACCTTGTGACCTTGGCCTTGCCTGTTTCGTCCTTGATCGTGACCTCGGCCTTGGTTGTCGTCGTCGTGTTGCTCTCGCTGATGGTGCGCGCGGTCCTATCCTGAGGGGTGACCATTTGCGGACCCGAGCCCGGAGGCGCCCCGGGGCTGTCCCCGGTTCCTGCACCCTCCCACCCGAGGGCAGTGCCACCCTTGCCCTGCACGAACCCGATCACCTGCTCGATGCGGGACATCAGCCCACCGAGCACGGAGTTGAAGGTGTCAGCGACGCTCTGCCACAGGCCGGAGAAGAAGCTGACGATCGGGGAGAAGATGGACACGAATAGGTCGTACTTGGACCGCAGATCATCGGCGATCGCATCCCAGACAGCACTGAACGCGAGCTTGATGCTGCCCCAGATTGTCGAGAACACTCCCACGACTGAGCCCCAGATAGACTTGACCGTCTCCAGCTTCTCAGCCGCGTATGCGGAGATCCCGTCGAACGCCCAAGCGAATGCCGCTTTGACAGCATCCCAGATGGCGACGAACACCCCGAGAACCGGAGTCCAGATCGCCCTCAGCACTCCGAAGTAGGCACTGGCCGCCTCGCTGATCAGACCCCAGGCCCACAGGAACGCGGCTTTCACGCCGCCCCAGATTGCCTGGAAGAACGCGACCACCGGAGCGAAGATGCGGCACTGCTCCTCATACCAAATAACGACCAGGCCGACGATGAATTTGATGACACCTTTCACGACCGAGGCAACCGCATCCCAGATTCCCTGGAAGAATGTCACGACCGTCGCCCACCCGAGACGCATGATGGTTGCGGACCGTTCGGCGAACGCGGTGATGCTGTCCCAGATGCCACCGAACCAGGTAGCGACGCTGTTCCAAATCCCAACGAACCAGTCGGCAACCTTCTGCGCTGTCTCCTTCGCGATGTTCCAGAGGTTCAGGAAGAACGCGGATATCTCGGGCCAGAACGCCACGACGAGCGCAATGGCCGCTACGATAGCCATACCTATCAGGACGTACGGGTTCATTGCAGCCAGGACATTGAACGCAGCGACCACGATCATCGCCGCTTTCACCGCCAGCGCTACCGACGCGAAGATTCCGACGATGATTGCAACACGCTTGCCCCATTTGACGATGTCCGGCAACGCATCCCGGATCTTCCCTAGGTACTCCTGAAATCCGGACACGATCAGTTGCTGGTTCGCGGTGACCCATTTTGTCATGCCCTGCACAACGCCACGCAACGGTCCCGACTCCGTGTTGAACAACGCGACCTCGAGCCCCTCTGTCGCCGACTTGAGCAGCGTCAGATCTCCCTTCAGGTTTTGCATCCGAAGGTCGGCCATCTTCTTCGCTGAACCCGCCGCACCGTCGAGCTCCTTCGTGAGTGCTTGCAGCTTCCCAGTGTTGAAGAGGTCCTTCAGATTTGCGGCCGCCTTCTGGCCGCGCAGTCCAACGAGGTCAGCGAAGAACGCGACCTGGTCCAGGTTGCCCCCCGACTTCTTTGCAGCCTGGGACATCTGTCCGATGACCTCGGAAAACGGGAGCATGTTTCCCTTGGCATCCTTGAAGCTGATCCCCCACTTCTTCATCTTTGCCGCGACTTCATCGGTCGGCTTCGCGATGTTCGTCAGCATCGTGTTGACCGCCGAACCCGCGACGGACGCATCGAGACCAACGTCCTGCAGAGCCGCGACGGCTGCCACGACGGATTCCAGGGGGACGTTCAGCTGCCTAGCTGTTGACGCGACGTTCGCCATCGACTCGCCGAGGCTACTGATCGAGCTGTTGGTTCGAGCGGAGGCTAGAGTCAGGACATCCGCGACTCGGTTTGCCTCATCCGCGGCCAGGCCCATGCCCTTGAGCACGTTCGAGACGTGGCCGGCTACCTCCTCGATTCCTGCCCCCTCGGCCGCTGCCGCGTTCAGTACACCGTCGATCCCTTTGATGATCTCGGCGTTTGTGAAGCCCGCGCGCCCCATGAGCTCCATCGCGTTGGCCGCCTCGGTTGCGGTGAACTTCGTCGTCGATCCGAGCTGCAGAGCCTTCTTCTCGAGGTCAGCGATCTGGTCGCGCGTCATCAGTGAGACCGCTCCGACAGCCGTGATAGCTTCCTCGAAGTCGGCACCGACCTTCCCGATCGCAAACGCGGCAGCGCCTCCCGCCGCCCCCAAGACGGCGCCAGCAGTTGCCGCCTTCGCTCCGATGCTGCCAAGAGTTCTGAGAAACCCAGACGCGACCTTGTCAGCGTCGCGCATGCCCAACTTGGCGCTACTGGTCAGACCAATCACGCCGCGGCGCATCCTCGACAATGGCTGCGTGAAGCGATCCACCGCCCTGAAGACCGCGTCTACTGAAAACCGTCCTCCTGCCACTGCTACTTCTTCCTTGGCTTAGTGGCTGCTTTGAGTTCTGGTCGAAGACCTTCGTAGAAGAATCGTATCTCGCCCAGCGTCAGCGTGCGGCAGTCCGGTAGCCCGGAGTAGTCCCTACAGATCTGCCGCAGCATCTCGGTGTAGACGTTGACGAGCGTGTGGGCCGCGTGCGTCTTACCGTCCTCGCGCCTGGCCCGGAGGAGCCGCTGGTCCACGCCGTCGCGAACAAGGGACGTCGCGACAGTGACCCCGGTCGGACCAGCGGGTGCTATCCCCCCAGGTACAGGCCCACGATCGCTAGGCAGACCTTGATGTCGCGCCCCGCCATCTTCGCGAACCGCGGCGCATTCTCGCGGGTCAACTCGGCCATGACCTTGAACATCTTGTCCATGTCGTGGCCCTTTTGACCCTTGTCCATGGCCAAGAGCGTTGCTCCCTTCGGCTCGTAGAACGTCACCGGGGTAGACGGTTCGCTCGCTCTCGGCGTGAACACCGGTTCCCCCTTCTCGTTGACGACAAGGTTTCCGCTTGAGACGGCCGCCAGGAAACGGCGCTTCGCTTGTTCGAAGCTCTTACGATCATCGTCGTCCATACCCTCGGGGCTAACGTCGAGATCCATGGACTCCAGGAATCGTTGGAACTCCTGTTCTGCCACCTCGGTGGCAATCTTCTGTTCGGTCATGCGTGCGTGCTCCATGCGAGTTGCTTTATGCCGACCCTCGGTGGGGCCGGTGTTCTGTTTGGCCATGCGTGCGTGCTCCGCGTGGTGCGCCTACTGCTGCTCGGCCTTGCCGGGGCCAGACAGACTGACGCTGGCCGTCGACTTCTGTGTGCTGTACGACGGCGCCTCGGTGAGGATGCATTTGCCCTGGTAGGTGACACCCGACGCCAGGGTGACCGCGAATGCCACGAAGTCTTGGCCGTCCGCGATCTCCTGCAGAAACTCCTGGTCCGCCCGAGTGTCGTCGACCTCGATCTCGAGGCCTTCGATCATCAGCGGTTCTCTAGTCTTGATGATGCGGGCGGTGCCGTTCCCGTTTGCCGCAACCTCGTTGACCCAGCCGCCGAGCTTCCGAGTTGCATCGGTGTCCGCGGGTACCGCGAAGATCCGACCTCGGAGCGAGAGAGATTCGATGCTGCCACCAACTGCCGTCATGTGCTTGCTCCATCGCGCGAGTCCGCGCGCAAACAAGGCTCGAGCCCGGGCGCGCACGCGGCGCCCAGGCTCGGCCCTAGTGTTTTCGTCTCGTTGTTTTGTTCGCCGAACCGGTCAGGCTCAGGCTGCCAGCGCCACCGGGAAGTAGAATCCGAACCTCAGCGTCACGTCCTTGACGTTCGTGTTTCCGCTGAGCGTCACTGGCACCACGACGTCGAGGCGCTTCGGGTTCTGGCTGTTGATGCCGCAGTAGATCTGCGCCTTCGAAGTCGCAGGATCGCTGATGATCGCTTCGAGCCCGAGCGAATCGAGCATCGCCGCAACGACCGCCTTTGCATCCTTCGGACGCTTTGCATTCGGACGCACGGTCGGCTGTAGGTCAGGAATCAGGGGCGCGCCGGCCCATTCCTTCGCCGCGAAGATCAACGAGATGTTGTAGATGATGTTCTGCAACCGCACGATGTCGACCACGTATCGATACGCCGGGGGCTCTTCGCCGGTCGGTGCGTAGAAGGTGACCGTATCGCCGATCGTCAGGATGTTGTCGACGACCTCGGCCGTTGAGCTTCCGCCCTTGAGTGCCAGGTCGCGGTTCGGGTAGTCCCACTGGTCGATGTCGTCGCCTGGGACGATGCCGGTGATTTGCTCGGCACCGTAGTCCGTCGGAGGATTGTTGTTCGCGACCTTGGCGATCCTGGCCACGTGTCGGGCTGCTACTACGCACGGGATATTCGGCGAGCCAGGGGCCACGACTTGCGCGTTCACGCGGTCGGTCGTCCTTGTCTCCGAAATCGCGATTGCCTCGGCAACCGTCGGTGTGCCAAAGCCGGTCCACCCGGTGAACACCACAGCGGGCTTGTGGTAGAGCGTGCCCCAGCGGCCCTCGCCCCAGGTGGCGTATGCCGTCATAGCGGTCTCGTCTTCGGGGTCGAGACCGTTGACCAGCATCGTGTTCCAAACGTTCCCGATCTTGGTCAGAGGCGTATCGACCGTCGGGTTCGCCGCTCCGCTCGCCATCGCCACGATGGTGAAGATCACGCCGTTTGCGTCCGCAGTCCCCGACGTGAGCACTTCACCGTCCGAGTTCAGGATCTGAATCGTGATCCCGTTCGCCGATGTGCCCTCCCACTTCGATGTGAGGTCGAGATCTGTCGTACCATCGGCTGCCGTTACCGGCATGTGCGGGACGCCGCCGACTGCGACAACCATCGCGTCCACCACGGTACCGGGTACCACGGCGCCAGCTGCCACCGTGAAGGGCTCGGAGAGAACTCCCCCGATGCGGGCGTAGTAGGTCTGGGTTGCCGCCGCCGTTCCGCTCGGGGTCACCGAGCCAACCGCTGCCGCTCCGCCTGAAGCGTCGTTCATTGGAATAACGTCGATCGGAATGGTGCCCACTCCGTCACCGTTCGCCGGCAACAGCTCACGCAACATCAGGTGGATCTGGCTGCCGTACCCGTACCGCGCGCCACCGGCGTTCGCCGAGGTGGCGGTCCATTTGTTGAGGCTGTACCCAGCAGACGCGGTCGCGCCCTGGGCAATGACAGCGATCCTCTGCGGAAGGTACTTGACCGATCCGCCTCGCGTGTCTTGGTATTCGGTGGTGATGCCCAGCACGCGGGCAATAGCACTCGCATCGACGCCCATGGTCGTTTCTCCTTGGTTTGGTTGCCCGCGGGACAGGCCCGCGTCATTCGATTGGTGTGTCGACTGACAGGTACAACTGTCCGTCACTCGCCCTGGTCACGTCGGTCACGATCCGTTCGATGATCTGACCTTCGACCTGAGGCGACTCTTCGCCGAAGACGACTTCCAGCGTCAGGCGATACGCCATGACGTTCTGTATCGGTCGATCGTTTTCTGCTGGCTGGTGCCGCTCGATCGATGTGAGGAATCGAGAAGCCACGACACCGCGCAGCCCGAGGTAGGTGTAGTGGGCGGCCATCAGGGACTGCTCGGCGAGAGTCGATGCCCAGTTCGCCTGGGTGTCGGCCGACAGCTCTCCAGGGATCTGCCCGCCAGCGGCCGCCTGCGTCTTGCCGTATCCGAAGCAGTCCACGTAAAACACCGCAGCCCCTCGGCGGTCCTTGACGGCGTTCGATTTCGCTTTGTCGAAATCCTGCTTGACGAATGTGACGTTGACGATCGGAAACGATGAAGCCGAGCCCGTGTCGGGAGCATCTATCCATTCGGCGATCGGGTTCGTCCGGCCAGTGAAGACGCGCAGACGGTATGGATCCGTGGATGCCCCCGCTGAGGTCGCCAACTGCTGCTGCAGGGCCGCCTCTTCGAGGATGATTGACCCGATCGCGTCCCGCACGAGGACCCGATTGAGCTCGGTGATCCGAGTCGTGATCTGGCCAGCCATGGTTCAGGCGATCGCGATGAGCATCAGGGACAGCTGCGAGACCGTCGCATCCGTGGTATCGGTGTGGTTGGCGAGCAGGAGCTCCAGCTCCTCGCCGGTCGAGAGCGTCACGCCCTCGGAAAGCCAGAGCGGCGCGTCGCCGGTTGAGCCCGGTGTCAGCCGTGCGGATTGCCCGACCGGAACCCCGTCGATCGCGAACCGCAGGCCGAAGGTGTTGGCCGCCGAGGCAGGGACGAGGGTTCCGCTCGCTACGGCGTGCACCGACGCCGTCCGGGCGCCGTCGTATTGCAGCGCCGCCCCGGATGCGCCCGCGCTGAAGCCCCAGAGGAGGCCGCCGGCGGCGAACGTGCCCGCGATGCGGGTCCAGACGTCCAGCTCGAGGTCCGTCAACGCTGGCACCGAGAGCTGTAGGTGGCCGATGCCCACGACCGCGCGGCCCAGCCCCAGGCGCTCCCACGTCGGTGTGGATGCCGTCAGGACCCAGTACTCGCTGGTGTCCGTCTGCCGGTACAGGCGCCCGACGTCGGCCGCGGTGAAGCCCGTGAGGGCCAGCCGCGCGGTGTCGTTGGCAACGACAGTGACGGGTAGGTGCAGCAGGTCGAGCTCAGCCATGGGTCACTCGCTCCCCGGCGGATGTCACCGGGATCCCACCGGAGGTGACGAGTGTCGCCCCGGTTGCCTCACAGGCCTCGAGTAGGCAGACGACGAGGCCCAGCGATCGGTCCGGCCTGGCCTCAGAAACCGCAAACAGGTAGCTGTTGCCCTGGACGTCGTCGAAGCTCACGAGCCAGGGTGCGCTTGTGGTGTCGGCTATCCCTCGTGGCTC
>Ga0209322_10000027_pt1 | contig 63243 bp, 60 predicted proteins | sample Rifsed19ft1_FD_184013 | JGI IMG/M metagenome (GOLD analysis project Ga0209322, IMG submission 184013) | Soil microbial communities from Rifle, Colorado, USA - sediment 19ft 1 (version 2) | ecosystem: Environmental > Terrestrial > Deep subsurface > Rock core/Sediment | place: Rifle, Colorado... | reverse complement strand
TGGGGCCGGCGCGCCGACTGCAAGGGCTCGCCACCCCCGGCGCGCTGATCGGGCGTCCCGATCGTTGTCCCGGGGCTGACGCGAACTTCGGTTCTGCGGCGAAGCCTACGCCCGCGCGCTGGCGGGCGTCAAACGCTCGGTTGGCCCCGTTCATCATCAGCCACGTGGGCAGAGGCGCTTCGACCCGGCCGACATCGATCTATGTTTCCGACGAGCGTGGAGCGCGCGGCAGGCCTCCGAATACGGCCGGCTTATGGCCCCGAGGCGCCCGGGATCATGCCTCTATGTTCGCCGCGTCCGACAAGCCCGGTTCGCGGCGCGCTTGGCGTCGAGGCTGTGCGTGGAACGAACATAGAGCAAGGTCGGCGGTGCGGAGGGGCTGACGGCCATGATGCGCGGGTGTCCGGCGAGGACATCGCCATCGGGCCCCAGGTCCGAGTCCCGCCGTGCCCAACATGGCCGGGGTCGTGTGACCGTGTGCAGGCGCCGGAGGAGCGTCAAACGCGGGATGGCCTCCGGAGGAACCCGACCTCGGTGGCGGGAACTTCGGCTGAGTCGAATGACGCGTAGTGGCCGGTCGCACGCGGTCGATCTCAGTCGGGCCCTATGCTGCTGTCCAGATCCGAGTCGTCGGTCGCCGCGCGGCCCAGGGCGGCAGCGATGACGTCCGGCGAGAAGCCGTGGCGCGCCAGAAGCGCATAGGCCTTCTGGCGGCGCTTTCGCGGGTCGGTCTCGCGACCGAGCACCGCGGCCTTGCGTGCCAGGAGCCGGTCCGCGGCCATCCCGTCGGGTGTGGCGGCTCCGTCGTCGGCGCCGCCACGCGCTTCCTCGGCGGCATGGTCGCGCTCGTCGAGCACGGCATCGACCACGGGCCGCTCCACGCCCTTCAGCGCGAGCTCGCGGCGCAGCGCGCTCGCGCCGCGGGGCCGGGAGCGGTCGCGGCTCTCCACCCACGCCCGCGCGAACGCCTCGTCATCGAGGTAGCCGAACTCGATCAGCCGCTCGAGAACGATCTCGACGGGTACTGGCGGGTAGCCGAGATGGCGCAACCGTCGGCGCGTCTCGTCGATCGAGCGAGGCCGTACCGCGAGGAAGGCGGCGGCCGCGTCGAGAACGACGGCCGGGTCCTGGACCTCGGCGCGCTCGGCCTTGCGTGCATCGGCGCGGGCTCGTCGCTCCGCGCCGGTGGCGGGCCGGCTCATTCGGCCTCCGTGATGCCCTCCACCGGCAGGGAGATCGTGGCGACCTTCGCCCGGATGTCCGCCTCGATCCGCTCGGCGACGTCCTTGTTCGCCTTGAGGAACTCCTTGCTCGCCTCGCGGCCCTGGCCCAGGCGGGTCTCGCCGTAGTTGAACCAGGCGCCGGACTTGCTGACCACGTCCGTGGCCACACCGACGTCGAGCAGGCCGCCCTCTTTCGAGATGCCCTCTCCGTACATGACGTCGAACTCGGCGACGCGGAACGGCGAGGCGACCTTGTTCTTGACGACCTTGACGCGCACGCGGCTGCCCACCGCGTCCGTGCCGACCTTGATCGTCTCGATGCGGCGGATATCGAGGCGGACGCTGGCGTAGAACTTCAGGGCGCGGCCGCCCGGCGTCGTCTCCGGGTTGCCGAACATGACGCCGATCTTCTCGCGCAGCTGGTTGGTGAAGACGAGCGCCGTGTTGGAGCGGCTGACCGCGCCGGTCAGCTTGCGCAGGGCCTGGCTCATGAGCCGGGCCTGGATGCCCACGAAGGAATCGCCCATTTCGCCTTCGATCTCCGCGCGCGGCACGAGGGCCGCTACCGAGTCGATGACGACGCAGTCGACGCCGCCGGAGCGGATGAGCGTCTCGGTGATCTCGAGGGCCTGCTCGCCCGTGTCGGGCTGGCTGACGAGGAGCTCGTCGACGTTGACGCCGCAGGCGCGCGCGTAGCCCGGGTCGAGCGCGTGCTCGACGTCGATGAAGGCGACCACGCCGCCGCGCCGCTGCGCCTCGGCCAGGATGTGCTGGCAGAGCGTCGTCTTGCCCGACGACTCGGGGCCGAAGATCTCCGTCATCCGGCCGCGCGGGATGCCGCCCACGCCGAGCGCGAGGTCGAGCGCGATGGAGCCCGTGGGGATGGAGTCCACCTGCTGCCGCTCGGCCGAACCGAGCTTCATGATCGAGCCGCGCCCGAACTGCTTCTCGATGGCCAGGATCGCCGCATCCACGGCGCGGCTCCGCTCGCCGGCGGCTCGATCGTTCGTCTTCTCCACGCCGTTCCTCTCGCCGCCGGCCGTGATGCCGGCCCCCGTGATCGTCATCGCCTGGGTTCTCCTCCTGGGCTGGACCGAGGGCCGGGTCGTGGGCCTGCTACTCGCTCGCCTCCGGTTCCTCCCAGCGCGGCTTGCGCTTGGGGCGGATCAGCTCCGCCTGTGGGGTCGGAGCGTCGGAGAGGGACTGGAGCTTGGGCTTCGCGGCCGCGTCCTTCGGCTTCTTCTTCATCTCGCGGTGGGGTCGATCCTTCGATGCCATGCGATCACCACCTCCACGCCGCCGTCATGGTGGACGGCGGGGATCTACGACGACTTCACCCTCCCTCAGCGCCAGCTTGTCTGTCACTCGACGGAGCGTCGGAAGGGTGCTTCTGGACACGGCGCGCCGACGTCTCGCTCACGAGGTCGGGGAGCGTCCCGGCGGCGATCGCCTGCCGGACGCGCGCCATGAAGTCTAGGCAGTAGGTCAGGTTGTGACAAGTCGCCAGCCGGTAGGCCAGCAGCTCATCGGCGCGGAAGAGGTGCGCCAGGTAGGCCCGTGAATGGTGGCGGCAGAGGCGGCAGCGGCAGCCCTCCTGGACAGGGCCCGGGTCGTCGAGGAAGCGGGCATTGCGCAGGTTCAGCCGGCCTTCGGGCACCCACAGCGTGCCGTTGCGGGCCACGCGGGCCGGCAGCACGGAGTCGAAGAGGTCCACGCCCCGATGGACGGCATCGAGCATGTCGGGCGGCGAGCCGAGACCCATGAGGTAGCGCGGCCGCGGGTCGTCGGCCAGGAGCGCCACGACGACGTCGAGGGCCTCACCGCGCTGGGCCGCGGACTCGTCGCCGGCGAGCCCGCCGATGCACAGGCCGTCGAAGGGCAGCGCGGCGGCGAAGCGCGTCGAGGCCGCGCGCAGGTCGGCCTCCAGGCCGCCCTGGATGATGCCGAAGAGCGCCTGGTCAGCTCGCGCGTGGGCGCGCAGCGAGCGCTCGGCCCAGCGGTGCGTGCGCTCGGTCGCCTCCTGGACCTGGGCGCGCGTGGAGGCGTGCGGCGGCACCGGTTGATCGAAGGCGACGGCGATGTCGGGGCCCAGGGCCTCCTGGACGCCGATCGAGTGCTCCGGCGTGAAGCGGTGCGTCGAACCGTCGAGGTGGCTGCGGAAGGTGACCCCCTCGTCGTCGATGACGCGCAGGTCGCCCAGGCTCACGACCTGGAAGCCACCCGAGTCGGTGAGGATGGGCCGGTCCCAGCCCATGAAACGGTGCAGTCCGCCGAGGCGGGCGATGCGCTCGTGGCCGGGGCGGAGGTAGAGGTGGTACGTGTTGGCCAGGATGATCCGGGCGCCGATCTCTTCCAGGTCGTCGGGGTCGAGCGACTTCACGGTGGCGTTGGTGCCGACCGGCATGAAGGTCGGCGTGTCGACCGATCCGTGGGGCGTATCGAGGCGCCCCAGTCGGGCACGGGTCGAGCCGTCGCCGGGGGCCGGGCGCAGCACCTCGAAGCGGACGGGCCGACCGGGCGTCCCGGAGTCTGCGGCGGCGGCCGCTGCGGGCATCGTCGTCATCCGGAGATCTCCGCACGTTCGGTGAAGAGCGCCGCCACGACGATCGAGCCCACCAGCCAGGCGACGACGACAGCGAGTGCGGCGCCCGCGTCGAGCGAGGATCCGCCCCCTCCGTCCCCGAAGCTCCCGGGCAGGCCGCCCGCGACCATGGCCGTGGCGGCGTCGAACGGCAGGTACTTGACGATGTCGGGCAGGAAGATCCCGGCGAACTGCTCACCGAAGAAGAAGGCGATGCCGGCCCCGATCCCGGCCAGCTGGCTGCGGGCGATCGTCGCGATGGCGAAGCCGATGGCCCCCTCCTCGGCGATGGCCAGCCAGCCGCGGGCGAGGTTCTCGGGCAGGGTGCGGAGCGTCGCGGCGTCGTCGAGACCCGCCGTGGAGACGCCCGCGAGGTTCGCCCCCACGACGGCCAGGGCCACGCCGGCCGCGAACGCGACGAGCAGGCCGATGCCGGTCAGCAGGGCCACGCCGGCGAAGGTGGCGACGACGTAGCGGCTGCGGCTCTCTCCGCGGGCAACGGCGTTCTTGAGCGTGCCCCAGCCCCACTCCGAACCGGCCACCGCGGCGCCGTAGATGACCGCGAACAGGCCGCCCAGCCCGAGGATGAAGCCGAGCACGAAGCCATAGGCCAGCGGGAAGGTGAGCAGCAGCAGCGCGTTCCCGCCGTCGGGGTCCGCCCGCCGGTCGTTCGCGGTCGCGCCGACGGCGACGAGGATGAGCCCCAGGAGGCCGATCAGCAGGCCGAGCGTGAGCCACGTGGCCGGCCGCCGCACGAGCTTGCGCAGGCCCGAACCGAACAGCCTCATGCCCCGCTCCCGGGAGCGGTCGGACCCGGGCCATCCACGTCAGGCATGCGGGTGAACGTGCCTTCCCCGCCGGGCGACGGCTCACCGCCGGTCAGCTGAAGGAAGATCGACTCGAGGTCGTTGCCCGATTCGAGGGCCGAGGCGTAGATGCCGGCTTCCGCGAGGGCGCGGTTGGCTGCCGCGGCACGGCCGTGGTCCACGCGCACGGTGAGCCAACCGTCATCTCCGGGCGACGCGCTGACGCTGCCCGGGCCGGCGAACGCCTCCAGGATCGCTGCCGCCCGGCCGGCCTCCTCCGCGGCGACACGCACCCGCACCAGGCCCTGGCTCGCGAGGAGCGCCTGGATCGACCCCTCTCGCACCAGGCGACCGGAGGCGATGATGCCGGCCTGGTCGGCCAGCTGCTGGATCTCGGCCAGGATGTGGCTGGAGATGAAGACGGTCTTACCCCTCGACGCGAGGTGGCGCAGCGTGTCGCGCATGGCCACGATGCCCGCCGGATCGAGGCCGTTGGCGGGCTCGTCGAGCAGGAGGAGCCTCGGATCGCTGAGCAGCGCCGCCGCGATGCCCAGCCGCTGCTTCATGCCCAGCGAATAGCCCGAGACCCTGTCGCCGGCCCGGTCGCGCAGGCCGACGAGCTCCAGGAGCTCCTCGATGCGGCTGCGCGGCGTGGGCGCGCCGGTGGCGGCGAGGGCCCGCAGGTTCTCGCGCCCAGAGAGGTAGGGGTAGAAGGCGGGCGCCTCGATGATCGCCCCGACCTCGAAGAGCCGGTGCCGGTCACGCCGCCCGAAGGGCCGCCCGAGGACCTCGATGCTGCCCGCGTCGGGGTGGATGAGGCCGGTGAGCAGCCGCATCGTGGTCGTCTTGCCGGCGCCGTTGGGGCCGAGGAAGCCGTAGACCACGCCGCTCGGCACCGACAAGTCCAGCCCGGCCAGCGCGACGCGCGAGCCGTAGCGCTTGTGCAGGCCGCGCGTGGCGAGGGCCAGGCCATCCGTGGGCGGCGCGGCGGTCACTCGGGCGGCGCCCCTTCGGTCGTCACGCCGTCCCACAGGCCGCTGTCGACCCGCTCCTGCCGGCGCGGCGGCGGCACGTCGTAGCCGAGCTTGCGCAGGTGCTCGCGCGCGCGCTCCGTGGCCACGCGGCCCTGCGGCGTGCGATCGAGGAAGCCGAGCTGGAGCAGGTAGGGCTCGTAGACGTCCTCGATCGTCTCGACTTCCTCGCCCAGGATGGCGGCCACCGCGGCGCCGCCGACCGGGCCGGAGGCGAACTTCTGGACGATGGCCGCGAGGAGGCGCCGGTCGGTCGTGTCGAGGCCCTCGTCGTCGATGTCCATGGCCAGCATGGCCGCGTCCGCCTCGCGCGCGGAGATCCGCCCGTCCGACTTCACCTGGGCGAAGTCGCGCACGCGCTTCAACAGGCGGTTGACGATGCGCGGCGTGCCCCTCCCCCGGCGCGCCAGGACCTCGACCGCCTCGTGGTCGATGGATACGCCGAGGATCCCCGCCGAGCGCGCGACGATCGTCGCCAGCTCGCCCGTCTCGTAGTAGTCGAGCCGGTGCACCGCGCCGAAGCGGTCGCGCAACGGGGAGCTGATGCGCCCCGCGCGCGTCGTCGCGCCGACGACCGTGAAGGGCTTGATGTTCAGGCGCAGCGAGCGCGCGCTCGGTCCCTTGCCGATCATCACGTCGATGGCGAAGTCCTCCATGGCCGGGTAGAGGATCTCCTCCACGGCGTGGTTCAGGCGATGGATCTCGTCGATGAAGAGGACGTCGCGCTCGTCGAGGTTGGTGAGGATGGCCGCCAGATCGCCGGGGCGCTCGATCGCCGGGCCGCTCGTGGTGTGGATCGAGACGCCCAGCTCGCGGGCCACGATGTTGGCCAGCGTCGTCTTGCCCAGGCCGGGCGGGCCATAGAGGAGGATGTGGTCCGCCGCCTCCCCCCGCTGCCGGGCCGCCTCGAGCAGGATGCGCAGGTTTGCCTTGACCTTCTCCTGCCCGATGTACTCCGCGAGGATGCGCGGCCGGAGGCTCGTCTCGACGACCGCCTCTTCCACCGCCAGGGCCGCCGAGCCCACGACGCGTCCTTGCTCGTCCATCGGCGCCGAGTCTAGCAGGTCCGAAGGCGGATGTGAACATGCGTTCGCATCGCCAGCGACCTCTCAGTCCCGGCGCAGCGTGCGCAGCGCGACCTTCACGCGCTCCTCGAGCGAGTCGCCCGGGGCGCCACCGACGACCGCCTCCCGGGCCGCCTCGCGCGCCTCGCCGGCGGAGTAGCCGAGGGCCTGGAGGGCGGCCACGACTTCCGTCTCGCCCACCGCGGCGCCGCGCGCCCGCCCCCCGGCCAGGCCGGCCGCCATGCCGGCCGCGGCGACCTTCTCCTTCAGCTCGAGGATGACCCGCGCGGCGAGCTTCCGACCCACCCCGCTGACGGCCGTGAGCACGGCCTCGTCGCCCTGCAGGATGGCCAGCTGCAGGTCCGGCACGTGGCGCGCCGAGACGATCGCCAGCGCCACCCTCGGACCGACGCCGGCCACGGTGAGCAGGAGCTCGAAGAAGCCCAGCTCCTCGGTCGTGCGAAAGCCGTAGAGGGCGTGCAGGTCCTCGCGCACGAGGTGGTGCGTGTGCAGCTTCAAGTGCGCCCCGTGGCGGGCTGCGGCGATCGTCCCCGACCCGGCGTACACCCGGTACCCGACGCCCCCGATCTCCAGGACCACGGAGTCGGAGCCCACGGCCCCTACGATCCCCTCCAGCGACGCGATCACGGGCGCCGCCTCAGGCCGCGGGCCGGTAAGCGTGGGCGAGGCAGATGGCGATGGCCAGCGCGTCGGCCGCGTCGTCGGGGCGAGGCAGCACCGCGAGTCCCAGCACGGTCTGGACCATGCGCTGCACCTGCGCCTTCTCGGCCCGCCCGTAACCGGTGACCGCCATCTTCACCTCGTGCGGGCCGTACTCGTGGACGGCCAGCCCGAACTGGGCGGCGGTCAGGAGGGCCACGCCGCGGGCCTGCCCCACCGCGAAGGCGGTCTGGACGTTCTTGTTGAAGAAGAGCCGCTCCACGGCCACCAGGTCCGGCCGGTGCGTCTCGATGAGGTCGGCGATGCCCTGCTGGATGAGCAGCAGGCGCTGCGGCAGCTCCATCGTCGAGGGCGTCTCCAGGCAGCCATAGTCGATGGCCCGCAGCCGGCTCCCGGTGCGCTCGACCAGCCCATAGCCGGTCATGGCCGTCCCGGGATCGATGCCCAGGACGATCAAACCGACGCCGCCTCGGCGAAGACTTCGTCCGGGATCTCGAAGTTCGCCGTCACCCGCTGGACGTCGTCATGGTCCTCGAGGTGCTCGATCAGGCGCAGGTTCTGGCGCGCGTGGGCGGCGTCCACCTCGACGGTGTTCCGGGCATGCATCGTCAGCTCGGATGACTCGACGTCGACCCCCGCCGCCTCGAGGGCCCGCCGGACGGTCTCGAGGTCGCCCGGATCGGTGAAGACCTCGATGGGATCGCCCTCGGTGTCCACGTCGTCGGCGCCGGCGTCGATGGCCAGCAACGCGACTTCGTCCGCGTCGTGCCGCTGGCGGGGGATGCCGATGAGACCTCGCGGCACGAACTGCCAGGCCACCGCGCCCGAGCCGGCGAGCTGGCCGCCGGCCTTGGTGAAGATCGCCCGCACGTCGGCCGCCGTCCGGTTGCGGTTGTCGGTGGCCGCCTCGACGAGGATGGCCACTCCCCCCGGGCCGTAGCCCTCGTAGACGATCTCCTCGTATTGCTCCCCGTCGCCGGCGCCCGCGGCGCGCTCGATGGCCCGCTTGATGTTGTCGGCGGGCATGTTCACCGCCCGCGCCTTCTCCATCGCCAGGCGCAGCTTGAAGTTGGCGTCGGGATCCGCGCCGCCGGCCCGTGCCGCCATGCTGATCTCGCGGGCGACCTTGGTGAACACGGCGCCGCGCTTCGCGTCGTTGGCGCCCTTCTGGCGCTTGATCTGGGACCACTTGGAGTGACCGGACATCGAGCGCGATTCTATATGATGACCCCGCCGATCCTCCGGCCCCGAACACCCTACCGAGAGGTCTGCCCCTCGATGAAGAGCGTCGATCTCGCGCACCTCCGCAACGTCGTCCTGGCCGGCCACGCGGGTGCCGGCAAGACGACGCTCGGCGAGCATCTCCTTTACGCCGCCGGGGCCATCCCCCGGATGGGGCGCGTGGACGACGGGACGGCGAGCCTCGACTTCGAGCCCGAGGAGCAGAAGCGCAAGCTCTCCCTTTCGCTGGCCGTGGCTACGCTCGAGACCGCCGGCTACCGCGTGACGCTGGTGGACACGCCCGGCTACGCCGACTTCGTGGGCGAGGTCGTGGAAGGTTTTGCGGCCGTCGACGCGTCCCTGTTGGCGATGGACGCCTCCGGCGGCGTCGAGGCCGGCACCGAGACGGCCATCGCCCTGGCCCGCCGCATGGGCCGGGCCGCGCTCTTCGTGCTCACGAAGTGCGACCGAGAGAACGCCGACCCGAACCGTGCCCTGGACCGGTTGCGAGAGCAGTTCGGCACCAAGATCGCGCCGCTGCAGCTGGCGATCGGCGCCGGCGATGCGTTCAGCGGCTACGTCGATCTCGTCCACCGCACGGCGTATCGCTTCGAGAAGGGCGCACGTCAGGAGATGCCGATCCCGACCGAGCTGGAGCCCGAGGTCGCCCGGCGTCGCGACCAGCTCCTCGAGGCCGCCGCCGAGGCGGATGACGAGGTGCTGGCCAAGTACCTCGAGGGCGAGGACGTCAGCGACGCGGAGCTTGACGCGTGCCTCCACAAGGGGGTGCGCGAGAGCATCCTGGCACCGGTCGTGGTCTGCAGCGCCGAGCGGCACATCGGCATCGACGGCGTGCTCGACGCGATCATCCGCTACCTGCCCTCCCCCGACGAGGAGGCGCCCGTCACCGCCCTGGACAAGGGAGGCGACGATATCCTCATGGCCGCAGACCGCGACGGCGCGCTGCTCGTGCGCGTCTTCAAGACGACCGCCGACCCGTTCGTCGGCCGGCTCACCTACCTGCGCGTGCTGTCCGGCGTCCTGAAGAACAACGACCACGCCTGGAATCCTGCGCGCGGGGAGGATGAGCGCATCGGCCAGCTCCTGCTCCTCCACGGCAAGGAGCAGGAGGCTGTCGGCGAGATCGGCGCCGGGGAGATCGGCGCCGTGGCCAAACTCGTGTATACGAAGACCGGGGACTCGCTCTCGAGCCGCGAGCGCCCGCTGCGCCTCCCGCCCCTCGAGTTCCCCGGGCCGACGCTGCCGGTGGCCATCGAGCCGCAGACGAAGGCCGACCTCGACAAGCTGGGCACCGCGCTGGCACGGCTGCTCGAGGAGGAGCCCACGATCCGCCTCGAACGGCCCGTCGAGACCGGCGAGCAGGTGCTCTACGCGCAGGGCGAGAACCAGATCGCCGTCATCGGCGAACGCCTGAAGCGCAAGTTCGGGGCGGCCGTGGTGACCCGGCAGCCGCACATCCCCTACCGCGAGACGATCCGAAGCCGTTCCAGGGTCGAAGGCCGCTACAAGAAACAGACCGGCGGGCACGGCATGTTCGGGCACGTCTGGCTGGAGATCGAGCCGAATAACGGCGGCGGTGTCGAGTTCGTCGAGAAGGTCGTCGGCGGCTCCGTGCCCAGGGGCTTCTTCCCCGGCGTGGAGAAGGGCGTGCGCGAGGTCGCCGCCGAGGGCGCGCTGGCCGGCTACCCGGTCATCGACTTCAAGGCCACACTCGTGGACGGCTCGTTCCACACCGTCGACTCCAACGAGCTCTCCTTCAAGATCGCCGCCTCGATGGCCACCAAGAAAGGTATCCAGGATTCGAACCCGGTGCTCCTCGAGCCGATCATGGACGTCGTGGTGCGCGTGCCCGAGCAGTACATGGGCGACGTGAACCGCGACCTCAACACGCGGCGGGGCCGCGTCCTCGGTCTCGACAGCGAGGACGGGATGCAGGTCGTGCGTGCACAGGTGCCGATGGCCGAGCTGCCGACGTACGCGACCGAGCTGCGCTCGCTCACCCACGGCCGCGGCTCCTTCAGCGCCGAGCTGGCGACCTACGAGGAGGTGCCGGCGCACATCGCGCAGAAGGTCATCGACCTGCACCGCAAGGAACTCGAGGCTGCCGGCCACTAGGACCGGCGCCGCTCACCCCGCCGTGGCGGTCAGGGCCATCGCGAGATCCAGGCGCCCCTCGTAGAGGGCGCGTCCCAGGATCGCCCCGTCGCAGCCCGCATCCGCGAGCCGACGCAGGTCGTCGATCGTCGTCACACCGCCCGACGCGATGAGGGTGGCCTCCGGGGCGGCCGATCGGAAACCCCGGTACAGGTCGAGGTCGGGCCCGCCGAGGAGCCCGTCGCGCTCGATGGCGGTGACGGCCAGGACACGCAGGCCCGCGGCGATGAGGTCGCCCAGCACCTCGAGCGCCGGTCGGCCCGCGGCCCCCTGCCGCCAGGCCTCGCCAACGACGCTCCCGGCGCGCACGTCGAGGGCGGCGACGATGCGCTCGACACCGTGGCCGGCGACGAGCCGGGATGCGAACCCCGGATCACGCAGGAGCGCCGTGCCCAGCACGACGCGATCCGCGCCTGCCGCGAGCGCCGCCTCCACACTCGCGGCGTCCCGCAGGCCGCCGGCGACCTGACAGGGCACGCCGGCCCCCGCGATCACCCGCGCCACCAGGTCCGCCTGGACGGGACGGCCCTCACGCGCGCCGTCGAGGTCGACGATGTGCAGGCGGGTCGCCCCCTCCCCCACCCACCGCCGGGCGATCAGCAGCGCGTCGTCGCCATACGTGGTCTCGCGCGCGAAATCGCCCGCCACGAGCCGCACGACGCGGCCTCCGCGCAGGTCGATGGCGGGGATCAGCTCCACGGGTTGACGGGCCGTGCAGTCATCTGATAGCGTTGTACCATGCTACAACGATACCATGACTGCACGTCCTTCCGGTCGAGGCGCCCCTGATGCGCGAGTTCGAGGACTGGCGGACCCCGGCCACGGGGGATCTCCTGGACGCGATCCTGGCCCTCCCCGACCGAGACGAGGCCGAACGGTTCCTGCGCGACCTGTGCACGCTGCGTGAGATCCACGACCTGGCGCAGCGCTGGCAGGTCGTCCGGCTGCTCCAGGAAGGGCTCCATTACGCCGAGATCTCGGGTCGCACCGGCGCGAGCACGGCGACGATCACCCGCATCGCCTCCTGGCTCCACCACGGGACCGGCGGCTACAGGGCCGCCCTGGCGCGGACGAAGGGCCGGGCGGCCACGGCGACCGGTCGATGACACCGGATCGCCTGCGCCTGGCCGTCCCCAACAAGGGCCGGCTGCTCGAGCCGACCCTGCGCCTCCTGCGCGACGCCGGGCTCGAGTTCGAGGACCAGTCGCGCGCGCTCGTCAGTCACGCCGAGAACGTGCCGCTCGACATCCTGCACGTTCGTACCGAGGACATCGTCGAGCTGGTGGGCGACGGCGTCGCCGACCTCGGCATCACCGGTACGAATCTGCTGGCGGAGGCCGACGTCCAGCTTCCCGTGCGCCTGGAGCTGGGCTACGGCCGTTGTCGTCTCGAAGCCGCAGTCCCGGTTGACGATGAGGCGGTCTCATTCGAGCAGCTCGCCGGCCGGCGCCTGGCCACGAGCCACCCTGCGACGACGCGACGCTTCTTCGGCGAGCGCGGCATCGACGTCGCCATCGTGCCGCTCAGTGGTTCCGTCGAGGTGGCGCCCCGTCTGGGCCTGGCCGAGGGGATCGTCGACCTCGTCTCCACGGGCTCGACACTGATCATGAACGGGCTGCGCTCGGTCGGCTGTCTGCTCGAGAGCCAGGCCGTGCTGGTCGGCCGGCCCTCGGCCGTGGCGCGACGCGACGCCACGGTCGACGAGGTCGTGACGGTGCTCGGCGCGGTCGTCGCCGGCCGGCGCCGGAAGTACCTGATGATGAACGCACCGCGCCGAGCGCTCAGCGCCATCGAGGCGATCCTGCCCGGGCTCGCATCGCCGAGCGTCATCCCGCTCGCCCACGACGACATGGTCGCCGTCCACGCCGTGGTCGAGGACGCGGACGTATGGCGCATGCTCCCGCCGCTGCGCGCGGCCGGGGCGTCGGGCATCCTCGTGGTGCCCATCGAGAAGCTCGTCCCGTGAGCGTCGCCTTCGCGCGCCTCCGCCGCGTCCGCCTGGCCGACTGCTCCGTGACCGAGCGCGCCGCGCTCGTCGAGCGCAGCGCGAGCGCCTCGTCGGACGTGCGGGAGGGCGCCCGTGCGATCGTCGACGAGGTTCGGCGCGGCGGGGACGCCGCCCTGCGCGCGGCGAACGCCCGGTTCGGCGGTGGGCTTGCCCCCAGCGCCGGCGTGCCGGCACCGCTGCGCGTCTCCGCCACGGAGCTGGCCGCCGCCCGGGATGCCCTGCCCGATGTTCTGCGGGACGCCCTGCTCGCGATGGCCCGCAACATCGAGGCCTTCCACGCCGTCCAGGTGCCGCCACGCGAGCAATGGGTCCAGGTCGCCCCGGGCATCCGGGTCGGGCGCGCCTGGCGAGCGCTCGACCGCGTCGGCGCCTACGTCCCCGGTGGCGAAGCCTCCTACCCCTCGTCACTCCTCATGAGCGCCATCCCGGCTCGCCTGGCGGGTGTCCGGGAGCTGGTCGTGGCCAGCCCCGCCGGGCGCGACGGACGCGTCTCAACGGCGCTCCTCGGCGCCGCGGGGCTCATGGGCGTCGACGAGTTCTACGCCATGGGCGGAGCCCAGGCCATCGGCGCCCTGGCCCACGGCACGGAGAGCATCGGGCCTGTGGACCGCATCGTCGGTCCGGGCAACGCCTGGGTGACGGCGGCCAAGCTGGAGGTCCTGGGCACAACCTCGATCGACTTCCCCGCCGGTCCGTCCGAGGTGATGGTCCTTGCCGACGGGACCGCCGATCCGGCCCACGTCGCCGCCGACTTGCTCAGCCAGGCTGAGCACGGGCCCGATTCGGCTGCCGTCCTCGTGACCACCTCGCCCGTCCTCGCCGACGCCGTCGAGGCCGAGGTCGCCCGCCAGCTGCCGGCCCTGCCTCGCCAGGCGTTCCTGCAGGCCTCACTGGCCTCGGCCGGCCTCGTAGTGGAGGCAGCCGACCTCGACGAAGCGCTCGACTTCGTCAACGCCTACGCACCGGAGCACCTGTCGATCGTCGTGGCCCGCGATGATCGGGCGTTCGCGGCGGTCCGGCACGCGGGCTCCGTCTTCCTCGGTGCCTGGGCGCCCGAGTCGGCCGGGGACTATGCGACGGGATCGAACCATGTCCTGCCCACCGGCCGCCTGGCGCGCGCCTACGGTGCGCTCGGCGTGGAGTCCTTCGGCAAGTGGGTCCAGGTGCAGCGGGTGACGCGCGAGGGCTTGGCCGCCATCCGGCACACGGTCGCGGTCGTGGCGGAAGCGGAGGGCCTGACCGCCCACCGCCGCGCCGTGGACATCCGCTTCGAGATGGGAGACGCCGCGCCATGACCGATGCCGCCCGCCGCACCGGTACCACCCAGGTCTACACCTGGGAACCCTCCAACCAGGCCATCGCCGCGCGGTACGGCGTGCGCCCCGAGGATGTCGTGCGCTTCGACACGAACACCTCGCCGGCCGAGCCGGCCGGGCTGGCCGGCGCGCTCGCGGGGCCGTTCGACCCGAGCCTCAACGAGTACCCCGACAGCGAGTACGCGGAGCTCACCGCGGCGGCCGCCGCGTACACGGGCGTCGACCCGGGCGAGATCGTCGTCGGCGCCGGCGCCGACGAGGTCCTCGACATCATCGCCAAGACCTTCCTGCCGGCCGCCGGCGCGGCGATCGTGCCCATCCCGACCTACGGCATGTACGGTGTCCTGACATCGCAGCGTGCCGCCCGGGCGATCGCGGTCCCCCGGCGCGGGACAGACGGCGCCTTCGGGCTCGACCTGGATCGCCTCCTCCCCCTCCTGGCCGAGGCGCAGGTCGTGTGGCTCGCGGTGCCCAACAACCCGACCGGCGCGGATGAGCCGGAGGCCAACCTGCTGGCGCTCCTCGACGCCGCCGCGGCGCTCGGGCCCCAGGCACCGGCGATCGTCGTGGACGAGGCCTACCACGAGTTCACCGGACGGACGGCCATCCCGCTGCGCGACCGCTATCCGCATCTCATCGTCGTGCGCACGCTCTCCAAGGCCTTCGCCCTGCCCGGCATCCGCATCGGCTATGCCGTGGCCGCCCGCGCGACGATCGCGCGCCTCGAACGCGTCCGGCCGCCGGGCAGCGTCTCCACGGTCTCGGCGACCATCGGCGCGGCGGCGCTGCGAGCGCCGGCGACCGCCGTCGAGAATGTGCGGCGGCTGGTCGAGGAACGGAGCCGCTTCGCCGCCGCGCTCACCGCCGCCGGGTGGACGCCGCATCCCTCGGTCACGAACTTCCTCCTCGTGCGCATCGGCAGCCACGAGCAGGCCGAGGAAGCCGCCGAGCGGCTGCTGCACCGCGGCCTGGTGCCGCGCACGTTCGGGCCGGCCAACCCGCTGCGCGGCCACCTGCGCCTGACCGTGCGGTCCACGGTCGAGAACATGCGGCTCATCGAGGCCATCGGCGCATGAGCGGCACGATCGGTCGAGCGCGCACGGCCGAGGTCCGCCGCACCACGCGGGAGACCGACGTGACCGTGCGCCTCGACCTCGACGGCATCGGCACGGCCGACGTGCGCACCGGCGTGGGCCTCTACGACCACCTGTGGACCTCGTTCGCCCACCACGCCCTGGTGGACCTCGCCGTGGCCGCGACCGGCGACCTCGAGGTGGACGAGCACCACACGGTCGAGGACGTCGCCCTCGTCGTGGGCAGTGCCCTCTCGCAGGCGCTCGGCGACCGCTCCGGTATCCGCCGCTTCGGCGACGCGTCCGTGCCCATGGACGAGGCGTTCGCGAGCGCCGTCGTGGACTGCTCCGGGCGGCCGTACGCCGTGCTCGACCTGGCCTTCCGCGGCGAGCGGATCGGCGCCCTCTCGACGCAGCTCATCGAGCACGCCCTCGAGGCGTTCGCGCGCTCGGCCGGCCTGACGCTCCACCTCCGCGCCGCCGGCCGCAACGACCACCACGTCGCCGAGGCCGCCTTCAAGGCGCTCGCGCTCGCCGTGCGCGAGGCCACCGAGTCCGATCCGCGGCGCAGCGGCATCGCCTCCACGAAGGGGACCCTCGACCCGGGGTCCGCCACGTGACCCCGGTGCGCGCGGCGGTCGTCGATCACGGCGCCGGCAACCTCGTCAGCGTGCGCGCCGCGCTCGAGGCGGCCGGAGCCGTCGTCACCATCGCCAGCCGGCCCTCCGGCCTGGCCGGCGTGTCGCTCATCGTGGTCCCGGGCGTCGGCGCCAGCCGGCCGGCCATGGCGCGGCTGCGCCGGAGCGGGCTCGACGACGCGATCCGCGCGTCGCTCGACGACGGCGCCTGGTACCTCGGCATCTGCCTCGGCCTGCAACTCCTCTTCGAGCGCTCCGAGGAGGACGGTGCGGAACTGCTCGGCCTGCTCGGCGGCACGGTGCGCCCCATCGTCGGCGCGCCGCGGCTGCCACACATCGGCTGGAACGCCATCGAGCGTCGCCGCCGCCACTCCCTCCTCGAGGGCATCCCCGATGGAGCCGCCGCCTACTTCGTCCACTCCTTCGTGGGCGTCCCCGACGACCCGTCGGTGGTCCTCGCCCAGACCGAGCACGGGGGGCGCTTCCCGAGCGTCGTCGCGTCGGGCCGGCTGCTCGGCACGCAGTTCCACCCGGAGCGTTCCGGGAGCCGCGGGCTGCGCCTGCTCGCCAACGCCGTGGCCCTCGCGGGCGCCTGAGCGATGCTGCTCCGTCGCGTCATCCCCTGCCTCGACGTGGCCGGCGGCCGCGTCGTGAAGGGCACGCGCTTCGTGGACTTGCGGGATGCGGGGGATCCGGCCGAGCTGGCGGCCCGCTATGCTGCGGCCGGTGCCGACGAGATCGTCCTCCTCGACATCACCGCCGCGCCGGAGGGCCGCGCGACGCTGCTGGAGCTGGTCGAGCGGACCGCGCGGCGGCTGTTCGTGCCCCTCACCGTGGGCGGCGGCGTGCGCTCCACGGCGGGCATGCGAGCGGTGCTCCGCGCCGGCGCCGACAAAGTGGCCGTGAACACGGCCGCCATCGCCGACCCGGGACTCATCCGTCGCTGCGCGCGCGTCTTCGGGCGGCAGTGCGTCGTCGTCGCCGTTGACGTGCGGGCCGTGTCGGCGGACGGCGGCTGGGAGGTGCTTGCCCGCGGCGGCCGGGACGCGACCGGCCTGGATGCCGTGGCCTGGGTTCGCCGCGCCGCCGGGCTGGGGGCCGGTGAGATCCTCCTCACGTCGATCGACCGCGACGGCACGCGCTCGGGGTTCGACCTGGACCTGCTGCGCGCCGTGACGGCGGTCGTGGATGTGCCGCTCATCGCGTCGGGCGGTGCGGGCACGCCCGCCGACATGGTGGCGGCCATCGTCGAGGGCGGCGCCGACGCCGTCCTCGCCGCGTCGGTCTTCCATCGCGGCATCCACTCGATCGCCTCGGTCAAGGCCGCCCTGGCGGCCGCGGGCGTGCCGGTGCGGCCCGTGGAGGAGGCCGCCTGATGGCCGCCGCCCGAGTCGTCCCCCGCTGGGGCGCGGATGGGCTCGTCCCGGGCATCGTGCAGGACGCCGCCGATGGTCGGGTGCTGATGCTCGGCTGGCTCGACGCGGAGGCTCTCGCCGCGACGCTGGACAGCGGCCAGGTCCACTTCCACTCCCGCTCCCGCGACCGGCTGTGGCGGAAGGGCGAGGAGAGCGGCAACGTTCTGCGGCTCGTCGGGCTCGCCCTCGACTGCGACGGCGACGCGCTCCTGCTGACGGTGGAGCCGGCCGGCCCCGCCTGCCACACGGGCGATCGCTCCTGCTTCGATGCCGGGCTCGCCCACGGGCGCACGGCGTTCGCCGCCGGGACGCCGCAGGGCTTCGGCTGGCTCGAGACCCTCTGGGCGACCATCGGCGATCGAGCCGAGCGGATGCCCCCGGACTCCTACACGACGAGCCTGCTGCGCGGCGGCGTGGACGCCGTGGCGCGCAAGGTCGCCGAGGAGGCGGTCGAGGTCGTCATCGCGGCCAAGGACGACGCTCACGCGGAGGCGGCCGATGCAGATCGCCCCTGGGCCAGTGCAGCGCTGGCCGGCGAGGTTGCCGACCTGCTGTACCACGCGCTGGTGCTGTGCGCCCAGCGGGGCCTCTCCCCGAGCGCAGTGCTCAACGTCCTCCGCGGCCGCCACGCGGCCTGAGCTCAGCGCCGGACGCGCCCGATGGCCAACCGCTTCTTCCCGGCACGCACCACGAGCCACTCCCCGGCGATCGGGGTCACGGCCTCATCCGTGGCCGTCACGCGCCGCTCGTTGAGGGAGAGCCCGCCCTGGGCGATGGCACGCCGTACCTCGCCGCTCGAGGCGTAGAGGCCCGACGCGAGCGCCACGGCCAGCGCCCCGGCGCGCAGGGCCTCGTCGCCGATCTCGAAGCCCCCGAGCGCGGCGTGAAGGTCGGCCAGCACCGCCGGGTCCTCGATGGGCCCGCCGCCGCCAAAGGCTGCTTCGGCCACGTGCACCTGGCGCTGCGCCTCGTCGTTGCCGTGGACGCGCGCGGTCAGGTCGAACGCAAATGCGCGCTGGCCCGGGCGGCGTTCCGGGTGGGCGGCCTGCTCGGCCTCGAGCGCTTCGACCTCCTCGCGCCCGAGCAGCGTCAGCCAGCGCAGCAGCGTGCTCACCATCGCGTCCGGCTGGTTGAGCAAGTACTGGTAGAAGTCGTACGGCCGCGTCAGCTCCGGGTCGAGGAAGACGGCGCCCTGCTCGGTCTTGCCCATCTTCTCGCCGCCCGGCGCGATCAGCAGCGGGCTGCACAGCGCGTACGCGGCTGGCTCCTCCCCCTCTTCACGCCCCTCGACGCGCCGGATCAGCTCCAGACCGGCAGTGATGTTGCCCCACTGGTCGGCGCCGCCCATCTGCATCTCCACCCCGTGCTCACGGAAGAGGTGCAGGAAGTCGGCCGCCTGCAGGGTCATGTAGCTGAACTCGGTGAAGGAGAGTCCCGCCGCCATGCGCTGCTGGACGGATTCCTTGGACAACATGTAGGCGACGGTGAAATGCTTCCCGATGTCGCGCAGGAACTCGAGCAGCGACCATCGGCCCAACCAGGCGCGGTTGTCGAGCATGACCGCCCCGGCGGAGCCGGCGGAGAAGTCGAGGAAGCGCCCCAGCTGGGTGCGGAACCGCGCCCCGTTCGCGTCGAGCGTCGCATCGTCGAGGAGGTTCCGCTCGGCGCTCTTGCCCGTCGGGTCGCCGATCATGCCGGTGCCTCCACCGATCAGGGCGACCGGCCGCCCTCCGGCCCGCTGGAGGTGCGTGAGCAGGAAGACCTGCACGAGATGCCCGACGTGCAGTGAGGGCCCGGTCGGGTCGAAGCCGACGTAGGCGCTGATCGGTCCGCGCGCGAGGCGGGTCTCGAGACCGGCCGTGCGGTCCTGGATCAGGCCGCGCCAGCCGAGCTCCTCGATGAATCGGCGAGAGTCGAGGGGAGCGGGCATCGGCGGGCGAGCGGACCTCGGTGCAGCGGCCTGGGCGGAACGACGCGGTCCCGTCGCGCGTCACTACCGAGCGCGGGTCGCCGGCGCCCATGAGAACGGAACAGCCGGCTGAGTATGGTAGAGTCCCGGGCCGTATGCAAACCAGCCTCGCGCGCCGCAACGCGCGTCGCCGCAACGGCGGCCGACGGCGCGGCGGAGGGGCGGCTCGTGCCGCCGCTGTCATTCTCCCTCTGTTCCTCTTCGTCACCTTCGTCGCGGTCGCCGGCGTGGCCTTCGTGGGGGCCGTTTCGGCCTATGCGTTCTACAGCCGGGATCTGCCCGACGCCACGGACCTCGAGAAGATCGTCTTCAACGAGCAGTCGATCATCTACGACCGCACCGGCATCGTGGAGCTGGCGCGCTTCGGCGACCAGCGGCGCGAGACGGTCACCTTCGACGAGATCCCGCCCGTCCTGCTCGACGCCACGACGGCGGTCGAAGACCGGTCCTTTTGGACCAACACCGGCTTCGACCCGGTGGGCATCGCCGCCGCGGCCGTCGCCACCCTGAGAGGCGACCCTCGCGGCGGGTCGACGATCACCCAGCAGCTCGTGCGCCAGCGGCTCCTCGACGCGACGCTGGTGCAGGACCCGGCGCGCACGGTCGAGCGGAAGATCAAGGAGATCATCCAGTCGGTGCGCGTCACGCAGGCCTACCCCGGCCTCGAGGGCAAACAGCGCATCATCACCGCGTACCTGAACCAGAACTTCTACGGCAACAACGATTACGGCATCAAGGCAGCCGCGAAGGACTACTTCGCCGTGGCCGACCTCAAGGACCTGACGCTGGTCCAGGCGGCCGTCCTGGCCGCCATCCCCAAGTCGCCCACGAGCTTCGACCTCGTCCGCAACGCCGTCGCCCAGGAGGACGGGACGCTCATCGTGCCGGCCGACACGGACATCGCCAGGCGCCGCAACCTCGTGCTCGACCTCATGGAGGAGGGGCGCACGCCGATCAGCGACGAACGCGGCATCCGCTACTCCGCCGCCGACTTCGACGAGGCCCGGGCGTCGCCGATCATCCTCGCCCCGCGTGCCGTGCCCACCTGGAAGGCGCCGCACTTCGTGTGGCAGGTGCGCGAGCAGCTGACGTCGGTCCTCTGCGATCCCGGGGCCGGGACCTGCCCGGCCCTCGAGCACGGCGGCCTCAAGATCATCACCACCCTCGACTGGCGCCTCCAGGTGCTCGGCGAGCGTTGGGTCAGGGCCGCCGCCATCCTGCCCCACGCCAAGGATCCCGAGGCCTACGCGGCGAAGATCGGCGTCAAGTACCAGTCCTGGATGGCCAAACTGCGGACCAAGAACGTCTTCAACGGTGCGCTGGTCGCGATGGACTACGAGACCGGCGAGATCGTCGCCTACGTCGGATCGGCCGACTACTACGCGACCAAGGCCACGAAAGAGTTCCAGCCGCAGTTCGACGTCCTCGCCGACGGCTGGCGCCAGCCGGGCTCGGCCTTCAAGCCGTTCAACTACGTGACGGGCATCGACGATCGCACGATCACCGCGGCGACGATGCTCATGGACGTCACGACGAACTTCGCCGCCAGCGGCAAGGAGTACGTGCCCACCGACTTCGACAACCTCGAGCGCGGTCCGGTCCGCGTCCGCAGCGCCCTGCAGTTCTCGCTCAACATCCCCTCCATCAAGACCCTCGCCTACAACGGCATCGACCACGTCTTCGAGGCGTCCAAGAAGATGGGCCTGCGCTTCCAGCGTGAGCGCACCGATGCCGGACTCTCGATGGCCATCGGGACGGTCGAGACGCATCCCGTGGATCTCGTGACCGGCTACGCGACGATCGCCAACGGCGGTCGGTACATCGGCCACACGGCGATCCTGCGGGTGCTCGACGCGCAGGGGAAGGACGTCGTCTCGCCCTACACCCCCCCGGCCGGGGAGCAGAGCGTCAGCCCGCAGGCGGCCTACATCATGACTGACATCCTCGAGGGGAACACCGACCCGAAGATCAACCCCTTCTGGGGCAAGTTCAACATCCTCGACAAGGACGGGAAGCGGCGGCCGGCGGCCCTCAAGACCGGTACCAACAACGACGCCAAGGACCTCAACGCTTACGGCTACATCGCGCCGCCCACGGCCGAGGGGCGCAAGCGCGGCGAGTACGCCCTCGCGGTGGGCGCCTGGAACGGCAACAGCGACAACACCGAGGTGAGTACGCCGCGCAATCCGGTCTTCTCGCTCGACGTGCCGGCGCCCGTGTGGCAGGGCTTCCTGGTGCAGGCGACCAAGCAGTGGGAGATCCGCGATTTCGTGCGGCCCACGGGCATCACCGAGGCGACCGTGGATGCCTTCACCGGCATGGCGCCGGGCGCGTTCACGACCAGCACGATCGAGGAGCTGTTCATCGAGGGCACCGAGCCGCGCATCCCCGACGACACGAAGTTCGCCCTCCAGATCGAGGAGGAGTCCGGGCTGCTGTGGGCCGAGGGCTGCAGCGGCACGCCGGTCACCCGCGGCTTCCTGGACCTGTCTCGCGTGGAGTCGGCCTTCCCGCTCTGGCAGGAAGCGAACCGGGGCTGGATCGAGCGCGCGAAGCAGGGCCCCGGCGTCCGTGGCGGTCCCAAGGGCACCCGTACGACCTACTTCTACAATCTCGGCTACCACCCCTACGGCTCCACCTGGGGCGCCCCGTTCCCGCCCACAGAGACCTGTGTTCCTGCCCCCTCCCCGCTCCCGCCCGACACGCCGTTCCCGCCCGACACGCCGTTCCCGCCCGACACGCCGTTCCCGCCCGACACGCCGCTCCCGACCGACGCGCCACAAGCGAAGCACACGCCGAAGCCGAGGCCCACCGCGATCCCCGCACCGACGCCCGCCCCGACCTGATCGGGGGCTCGCCTGCGGGGACGCCTAGAGCAGGACGATGCTGGCGCCGTCGCCGCCCTCGCCGCGCTCACCCGGCCGCCACTCCTTCACCAGCGGGTGCCCCGACAGGAGTGCGCGGACCGCGTCGCGCAGCGCGCCCGAGCCATGGCCGTGCACGATCGTCAGGCGCACGGCGCCGGCGACCGCGGCCTGGTCCAGATAGCGGTCGAGGGTCTCGAGCGCCTCGTCCACCCGCGCCCCTCGCAGGTCGAGCGTGGCCTGGACGCCACGCGGCGGTGCCTCCCGCGTCGGGCGCGCGGCCCCCAGAGCACCCCGCCGGCCGGATCGTGGCTCGGCGGCGACGACCACTCCGTCGGCGCGCGCCGGCGTCGCCGCGCCGGTCGGTGCCACGAGGTCCGCCACCTCCACGGCGACGCGCATCCCGCCGGCCTCGAGCGTCGCCCGGCGGCCGTCCTTCTCGATCACGGCGATCCGGCCCTCCCACCCACCGCTCCCGCTGCGTGCGTGCATGCCGACACGCCAGGCCGGGGCCACCGCCTGCGCGGCCGATTCGGGGCGTGAGCGGGCTCGTCGCGGGGCGGGGATGGCCGCCAGGCGTCGGTCCAGCGCCGCGTCGAGGGCATCGAGCCGCTCCACGGTGAGCGCGCCGCGCTCGAGTGCAGCCCGGGTGACGCGGATCTCCTCACGCACGGCGGCCAGCGCCCGATCCGCCTCTTCGCGGGCGCTCATGAAGGCGTCGTCGCGCTCGCGGCGCGCTCGCGCCCGCTCGATCTCGGCGGCCTGTTGCGCCTCGCGCGCCCGGGCCTCGGCCAGACGGGCACGCTCGGTGGCAGCGTCGGCCGCTTCCCCCGCCTCGCGGATGCTGGCCAGCGTCGCCTCGAACTCGACCTGCGCCCGCGAGAGGCGCGAGCGGGCGTCGGCGACGAGGTCAGCCTGCAGTCCCAACCGCTCGGCGATGGCGAAGGCCTGGCTGGTGCCCGGCAGCCCGATCGTGAGACGGTATGTCGGGCTGAGCGTCTCGAGGTCGAACTCGACCGCGGCGTTGCGCGCCGCCGGGGTGTTGTGCGCGTACGTCTTCAGCTCCGCGTAATGGGTCGTGGCGGCCACGAGCGCCCCGGCGCGGATGAAGTGATCGAGCAGCGACTGGGCCAGTGCCGAACCCTCGGTCGGGTCGGTACCGGCGCCCAGCTCATCGAGGAGTACCAGGCAGCCCAGCCCGGCCGAGGCGACGATGCGCACGATCGAGCGCAGGTGCCCGGAGAAGGTGGACAGGGACTGCGCCACCGACTGCTCGTCGCCGATGTCGGCGAAGATGTCACGGAAGACGGGTAGCCGGCTACCGGTCGCGGCGGGCACGTGGAGCCCCGCCTGGTGCATGAGGGCCAGCAGGCCGAGCGTGCGCAGCGCGACCGTCTTGCCGCCCGTGTTGGGCCCGGTGATGACGAGCGCGGTGTAGTCGCCGCCGAGCCGGACGTCGATGGGTACCACGCGCCCCGTCAACCCGGGATGACGGGCCCCGAGGAGTTCGACCTCGGGGACGGTCGCCGTCTCCGCGCGCACGCCGTCGAGCTCGCCGGCCAGGCGCGCCTTGGCCGACCAGAAGTCGAAGTCGGCAAGCGCGCCGAGGGTCGCGCGGAGCGCCGCGGCCTGCGCGCCCACCAGCGCCGAGAGCTCGTCGAGGACCCGCTCCTCCTCGACCTGCACGGCCAACTGGGCTTCGCGCCAGGCGTTGCCCAGCTCCACCACGGCGAGCGGCTCGATGAACAGGGTCTGGCCGCTGCCCGACTGGTCGCGCACGATGCCCTTCACCCGGCCCTTCGCCTCGGCGCGCACGGGGATGACGTAGCGGCCGTCGCGCAGCGTGACGATCGGCTCCTGCAGGGCGCCGGAGAACTCCGCGCCGTGGACCATCTGCTCGAGGCGTGAGCGCAACCGCTCGTAGGCGACGCGCACCGCGCGACGCAGCCCGCCCAGCGCCGGCGAGGCCGAGTCGAGCATCTCGCCCGCCGGATCGAAGCTCGTCTCCAGGCGCAGCCGCAGGTTCGGCAGCGGCTGGATGCGCCGGCCGAGCTCGCGCAGCAGCGGTCGCCGCTCGTCGCCCAGCGCGTCGGCGAGGCGCGTCGCCGCCTCGAGCGTGACCATCACGTCCACCAGCTGCGCCGCCTCGAGCCGCCCGGCCCGGGCAGCCCGCTCGATGGCCGGCCCGATGTCGCGCGCGCCACCGATGCCCACGCCGGGCCGCTCCGCGAGGAGTCCGCGGGCCTGGTCCGTCTCATCGAGGCCCCGCCCCACGATGACCGGCTCCGGGCTCGGGCTCAGCGCATCGGCAAGCCGGCGGCTGGGCCCGAAGCTCGTGTTCGCCGCCAGCCGCTCGCGGACCTGTGGGAATTCCAGCAGCGCCTGGGACTTGGTGTCCACTCAGCCGCTCCGCGGAAAGGGGCGCGACAGCGAGGCGTGATCGCGCACGCCGAAGCGCCAGGGCCGGTCGGACCAGCCGGCGCCGGCATAGGCGACGCCGACACGCGCGGCAGCCGCCACACCGTCGGCCAGCAGCGCCTCCCGCATGCCCGCCGCCGGCGCCGCCAGCCAGAGCGGCCCGGGAGCCGTGAGGTCGGTGCCGTCGAGCTCGAGGCCGATGCCGAAGGCCGCCCCGACGTTGCCCGGGCCCGCCGCCAGCCGTGCCCGCGGCGGTGCTGTCCGAGCGGGGGGCGTCCGGCGGACAGCCAGGGCCACGATGCCCTCGAGCGGAGCCACCGCCCGCACCAGCACGGCGCCCACCCCACCGTCAGCGGCGCCCACGACGTTCAGGCATGTGTGCAGTCCGTACACGCGGTAGACGTAGGCGTGGCCCGGCGGCCCGAACATCGCCGCGTTCCGCCGGGTCGGCCCGGCGCGGGCGTGGCTGGCGCGATCCGCGGGACCGCCGTATGCCTCCGTCTCGACGATCACGCCGACGCTCGCGGTGCCGTCCTCCCAGCGCCGCACGAGGCGCACGCCGAGGAGGGCCACCGCCAGCTCGATGGTCGGGCGCGTGAAGAAGGACCGCGGCAGCGGAGAGAGGCCGGTCCTCGACTCGTGCATCCCGGTCGCGCGCCCGTCGGGCCGCGCATCGGCGGGGCTCAGCCGAGGACGAGCTGTCGGATCTCGCCCGGGATGAACGGGGCGAGCACCGCCAGGACGAACGGCACGATCGTGTCCCGGACCCAGCCGCCGACGACCGAATCGACGAGGGCGGTGTGCAGTCCCGTGACCCAGGAGACGTCGACGATCCCCTGGAGTGGGCGCCCGGCGTAGAAGGTGTCGAGGCCGATGATCGCACCGGCGACCAGGAGCAGGGCGACGGCCAGCATGAGGAACCCGCCCAGGACTTCGTCGAGGATCGGCCAGCGGCCGAGCAGCGGGGCGCGCTTGGTGAAGACGGCGACGGCAATGCTGGCCAGCACGAGGGCGACCGTGAAAGCGATGCCGAAGGCCAGCATCTCGCTGTACCCGGTCTCGAACTGCGTCCAGTAGCCCGACAGCCAGGTGCCCAGGGGCTGCCACAGGTTCGCCGCCAGGACGAAGGCGAAGGCCCACGTGCCGAACACCATCAGGCCGCGCGTCACGCCCTGGAAGAAGCCGAAGACGAACGCCGCGGCGAAGAACAGCAGGAGGAGGATGTCCGCTGCGGTCATGCTCTGGACGAGACCGACGATGTCCATGACGACTCCGTGTTCGGGGACTCGGTGGCCTAGCGTAGCAGCGCGTCATCCCCACGGGCAACAGACCCGGACCGGCCCTCAGGACCGCAGACGCGCCCCGAGACGTTCGCCCAGGGCGGTCACGACGCCGGCGACGATGGCCTCGATCTCGGCGTCGGTGAGCGTCCGGCCGGCCTGCAGGCGCAGCCGATAGGCGAGGCTCGACTCCTCCGCCCCCAGCGGCGCGCCCCGGTAGCGATCGAAGAGCCGGACGTCGCGCAGCATCGGCCCGGCCGCGTCGCGGATGACCGCCTCGACCGCGCCGGCGGGCACATCGTCGCCCACGACCACCGCCAGGTCACGCTCGACGGCCGGTACGCGAGCCAGGGGCACGAGCCGGCGCACGGCTGGCACGGCCCCCAGCAGCGCGGCTACGTCCACCGTCGCGAAGGCCGCTCGGCTCGCCCGCGCGTCGACGGCGGCCAGGAGTCGCGGATCCAGCTCGCCGGCACGCCCCACCTCGGCACCTGACGACACGAGGCGAAGGAGCGCCGTCCGACCCGGGTGCTCGACGGTGGGCAACGACGCGGTCGTCTCGGCCACGAGGCGTCCGGCGCCTGCGCGGTCCACCAGCCAGGCCAGGAGGCCCACGACATCGGCCATCTCCGCGCCGCGGGCAGCCTGGTCCCAGGCCCCGGGCACCCAGTCCCCGGCGAGCAGGATGCCGAGCACGAGCGACTCGACCGGTGCGCCGTCCCGGAAGCGATGGATCGACCCGACCTCGAACAGGGCCACGTCATGCCGGCGCTGGTGCTCGTTCTCGATCAGGACCCGCAGGAGCCCCGGCAACAGCGAGCGGCGAAGCTGCGAGTGCTCCAGGGAGACCGGGTTCGCGACGCGGATCGTGGCCGGGTCGTCGGCGGCAAGGCCGAGCCGGCCGTGGTCTTCGGGCCCGATCAGCGCATGGGTCACGACCTCGTCGAGGCCTCGACCGGCGAGCAGCTCGCGCAGGTCGTCGAGACCGCGGCGCGGGTCGGGACGGTAGCCGGGCATCGAGCTCGCCGGCCGCTCGCCGGGGATCGTCTCGTAACCGCGTACGCGGGCGACCTCCTCGATGAGGTCCGTCTCGATCGCGATGTCGCGGCGGTGACCGGGGACGATGGCCACGAGCGCCGCAGCCGCCGAGACCGCGTCGAGTGCCATCAGGTCGGAGCTTCTGGCGATGGGCACCAGGTCGCCTGCCACCGCGCCCTCGGTGGCGATCCCGACGCGCGCGAGCAGCGCCTGCTGCTCGTCAGCGGTCACGTCCACGCCGAGCAGGCGGCCGACGCGGGACGGCCGGAACGGGACCCGGCGCGGCGGCGGCTCGACGGGGTCGGTGTCCACCACGCCGCGCGCCACACGCCCGCCGGCCCAGGCCGCGATGAGCTGCGCCGTGCGGTCCGCGCCCAGGCGGGCGAGGCGATGCTCCTGGCCCTTCTCGAAGCGCAGGCTGGCCTCGCTGCGCAGGCCGTAGCGCTGCCCGGTGCGGCGGATGCTGACCGGATCGAAGATGGCCGACTCGATGACGATGGCCGTCGTCCCCTCGCCGACCTCGCTCGCGGCGCCGCCCATGACCCCGGCGATGGCCAGCGGTCCCGTCCGGTCCGCGATGAGCAGCGTGTCGGTCGTCAGCTCGCGCACGACGTGGTCGAGCGTCTCCAGCCGCTCGCCGGCGCGGGCGTGGCGCACGATGAGGAGGCCGCCCGCAACGGCGGCGGCATCGAAGGTATGGATCGGCTTGCCCAGCTCGAGCATGACGTAGTTGCTCGCGTCCACGACGTTCGAGATGGGGCGCATCCCGGCCGCCATCAGCCGCAGCTGGACGTCGAGCGGCGAGGGGCCGATGGCCACGCCATCCATCCAGCGCCCGACGAACCGGGGACAGAGGGCCGGGTCCTCGACCTCGACGACCAGGTGGGAAGCGGCCTCGTCGCCACTCTCCGCGACGTCGATCGCGGGCCAGCGCACCGTGGCGCCGGTGGCCGCGGCCACCTCGCGGGCCAGCCCCAGCAGCGACAGCGCATCGCCGCGGTTCGGCTTGACGTCCACGTCGAGCACGACATCGCCATAGACGTCCGCGAGTCGCGCTCCCAGCGGCGTGCCGGCGGGCAGGATGAGGATCCCCTCGGCGTCGGTCGTCAGGCGCAGCTCGTCGCCGGAGCAGAGCATGCCTTCGCTGACCACGCCCATCTTCGTCGTGCGCTCGATACGCCGCTCGCCGGGCAGCACCGCGCCGGGCAGGGCGACCGGGACGCGCTGTCCCGGGGCGATGTTCGTGGCGCCGCAGACGATGGACAGCACGCCGCCGCCACCGTCCACGCGGACCCTCGTCAGCGAGAGCCGGTCGGCGTTGGGATGCGGCTCCACGGCCAGCAGCTCCCCCACTACGACATCGCGCCAATCGTCGCCGCGGCGCTCGATGCCCTTGACCTCCATGCCCAGCAGCGTCAGGCGCTCGGCGAGGGCCTCCGGGCTGAGGTCGACGTCGACGTACTCGCGCAGCCACGACAGCGGGACGCGCATCAGAACTGCTCCAGGAAGCGCGCGTCGTTCTCGAGGAAGTAGCGGATGTCGTTGATGCCGTAGCGGAGCATGGCGATGCGGTCGATGCCCATGCCGAAGGCGAAGCCCTGGTAGACCTCCGGGTCGATGCCGCCGTTGCGCAGGACGACGGGGTGGACCATGCCCGCGCCGAGGATCGTCATCCAGCCGCTGCGACCGCAGGCCGGGCAGCCCCCGCCGTCGCACACGACGCACTGGATGTCGAACGCCACGGAGGGCTCGGTGAAGGGGTAGTAGCCGGGCCGGAAGCGCGTCGGGCGCCCGGCGCCGAAGAGCGCGTGGGCGAACTCGTCGAGCAGGCCACGCAGGTGGGCCATGGTCGTGCCCTCGTCCACCATGAGTCCCTCCACCTGGAAGAACTCGAAGCCGTGGCTGGCGTCGACCGCCTCGTGGCGGAAGCAGCGACCGGGCAGCAGGGCCCGGATGGGCGGCCGCGTCTGCCGCATGACGCGCATCTGGCCGGGTGAGGTATGGGTGCGCAGCAGCAACCGATCCCCGTCGTTGGTGGGCGCGTCCACGTAGAGGGTGTCCCACAGGTCGCGGGCGGGATGGTCGGCGGGGATGTTGAGCGCCTGGAAGTTCAGGCTGTCGGTCTCGACCTCGGGGCTCTCGTAGACCACGAATCCGAACTGGCCGAAGATCCGCGCGATCTCGCGAGTGGTCTCGACGAGCGGGTGCAGCGAACCGCGGCGCAGGGGGCGTCCGGGCAGCGTGACGTCGACCCGCTCGGCGGCCAGGCGGACCTCGAGCGCGATCGCGGCGAGACGGGCGCGGCGCTCGGCGATGGCCTCCTCGACGGCCTCGCGCACCTCGTTGGCGATGGCGCCGACGCGCGGCCGATCCTCGGCCGGGAGGGCCCCGATGCCGCGCAGGACCGCCGTCAGGGCTCCCTGCTTGCGACCGACGAAGGCGGTCTCGGCCGCCTCCAGCTCCTTGAGATCGTCGGCGTCGGCCACCGCCGCCAGGGCGCGCTGGCGGAGCGCCGCGAGATCGGCGCTGACCGAGGCGAGATCCACGACCGCCGGCTCAGCTCGCCGTCAGGACGGGCGGGCGACCTCGACGATGCGGGCGAAGGTCGCCGCATCGCGCACGGCGATGTCGGCCAGGACCTTGCGGTCGAGGGCGACGCCCGCGGTCTTCAGCCCGTTGATGAGCTGTCCGTACGTCGTACCGTTGAGGCGCGCCGCGGCGTTCAGCCGAACCACCCAGAGGCCGCGCATCTGGCGCTTCCGCTGCTTGCGGCCCACGTAGCTGTAGGCCATCGCGTGGAGGAGTGCCTCTCGCGCCGGCTTGATGAGCTTCGAGCGCGTGCCCTTGCGGCCTTCGGCGGCCTTGAGGAGACGCTTGTGTCGCTTGTGGGCGGCGACGCCGCGCTTGACGCGTGCCATCGGTTCGTGGTGCTCCTAGAGGTACGGCAGCAGACGCCGGATCTGCGCGGCGTGCGTGGTGTCGAGGACCGCCTTGCCGGCGTACCGGCGCGTGCGGCGTGAGGACTTCAGCTCCAGATGGTGTCCCCGCCAGGCCTTGACCCGGACGACCTTGCCGCCCCCGGTCACGCCGAAGCGCTTCTGGGTCGCCTTGTGGCTCTTCATCTTCGGCACGGTCGTCAGTCTCCTGCGGGGGGCGGGGCCGGCGGGGCCTCGTCCGGTGCCGCACCCAGCCCTGAGGCCGGTGCGACGGGTAGTGGCGGGACCGGCAGCGGGGCGCCCGCCCCGTCGTCCGTCGGCCCGGCGGCATGGCTCTTCGGTTTGTGCGTCGAGGTGATCACGAGCCACATCGACTTCCCCTCGAGAAGGGGCTGGCGCTCGATGGCGCCGTGCTCGCCGACCTGCTCGGCGAACTTGAGGAGCAGATCGCGGCCCAGGTAGGCATGTGTCAACTCGCGTCCGCGGAAGCGACACGAGACCTTGATCCGGTCGCCGTCCTCCAGGAACTGGGTGGCGCGGCGGACCTTGGTATCGAAATCACCCTTGCCGATCTTCGGGCTGAGGCGGATCTCCTTGAACTCGACCGACCGCTGGTGGCGGCGGGCCTCCTTCTCACGGCGCGTCTGCTCGTATTTGTATTGGCCGTAGTCGAGCAGGCGGGTGACCGGCGGGGCGGCCATGGGAGCCACCTCGACGAGGTCGACCCCCTTCTCCTGCGCGAGCCTGAGAGCCTCGACGGTGGGCATCACCCCGAGCTGGCTCCCGTCTTCGTCCACCACCCGCACCTGCGGGACGCGGATCATCTCGTTGATGCGCAGGTCTCGACTCAGGCTCGTTCCTCTTCCGTGCGTTTGGGGGCCGGCAGGCGCGCGAACAAGGCCGACTCTCGGCGTCGGTTGCCCGCGGGACTATAGCACGGGCTTTCCGAGAGCCGCAACGCGAGCCGAAGGTGTTCGGTGCAAGCCGAACATGCTCAGTCCGGCCGCCGCGCGGCCGCCTCCTCCGCCAGCCGCTCGGCCAGCTCCTCCCAGCCCACCGCCGGCTGCTGCTCGCCGCCGCGCGTCCGCGGTGACGCCGTGCGTGCCTCGGCCTCGCGATCGCCGAACACGAGCATGTAGGGCACCTTCTGCTCCTGCGCGAGCCGGATCTTGTTCTGCATGCGGTTCGAGCTGTTGTCCACCTCCACCCGCAGGCCGCGCGCGCGGAGGACCCCGGCCAGCTCGCCGGCCGCATCGAGATGCCGGTCGGCGATGGGTACGACGACCGCCTGGACCGGCGCGCACCAGAAGGGGAACGCGCCGGCATAGTGCTCGGTGATGATGCCGATGAAACGCTCGAAGCTGCCGTAGATCGCATAGTGGATGACGACCGGCCGCTCGACCCCGCCAGCGGCGGCGCGGTACTCCAGCTCGAACCGCTGAGGCAGCTGGTAGTCGAGCTGGATGGTGGCCATCTGCCACTCCCTGCCCAACGCATCCTCGACGAAGACGTCGATCTTGGGGGCGTAGAACGCACCGCCGCCCGAATCGACCGCGTAGGCGATGCCGGCCCCGTGGAGCGCCTCGGCCAGCTTGCCCTCCGCCATCTCCCAGAACTCATCGGTGCCCAGCTTTTTCTCCGGTCGCGTGGCGAGCTTGAAGCGAGGCTCGAAGCCGAACGGGCCGTACTGACGGCGCACCAGCCGGAGCGCCAGGTTCACTTCCTCGATCACCTGGTCGTCGCGGCAGATGACGTGACTGTCATCCTGGGTCAGCTGCCGTACGCGGAACATGCCGGCCAGCGCGCCGGTGCGCTCGTTGCGGAAGAGCCAGCTGTAGTCGGCCAGCCGCATCGGCAGGTCGCGATAGGAACGCACCTGCGTCCGGAAGATCAGCATCGATTCCGGGCAGTTCATCGGCTTGAGGCCCGAGAGGTGGTCGCCGTCCTCGAAGACGAACATGTTCTCGCGGTACAGGGCCCAGTGACCGGAGGTCTCCCACAGCTCCTTGCGCACGACCGCAGGGGTGCGCACCTCCACGAAGCCGCCCTCCAGCCGCACCTGGCGTGACCAGGCCTCCAGGGCGCGCCAGAGGGCCATGCCCCGTGGGTGCCAGAAGGGGGCGGCCGGCGATTCGGCGTGGAAGCTGAACAGGTCCAGGTCGCGACCGAGCTTGCGGTGGTCGCGCTTCTTCGCCTCCTCGCGCCGCCACAGGTAGCGCTCCAGCTCCTCCTGGGTCGCCCACACCGTGCCGTAGATGCGCTGGAGCATCGGCCGCTTCTCGTCGCCGCGCCAGTAAGCACCGGCCACCGACAGCAGCCGGAAAGGGCCGATGCGCCCGGTGGAAGCCACGTGCGGACCTCGGCAGAGGTCGATGAACGGGCCGTGCTCGTAGGTCGTCACCGGCGGCATCGGCCGGCCGGCCGCCCGGGCGGCGACGCCCAGGTCGTCGAGGATCTCCACCTTGTACGGCTGACCGCGCTCGACGAAGAAGGCCCTCCCCTCCTCCGGCGGCAGCTCGTGGCGCACGAAGGCATGGTCGGCCGCGACCGACGCCGCCATGCGCGCCTCGATGGCGGCGAGGTCATCCGGCGTCAAGGCCCGCGGCAGTTCGAAGTCGTAGTAGAAGCCATCGGCGATGGCCGGACCGATGCCCAGCTTCGTGCCCGGGAAGAGGTCCATGACCGCCTCGGCCATGACGTGCGCGGCGGAGTGCCGCATGGGGTCGAGCGGGTCGCCCGCGCTCGCGTCGAGCAGCTCCTCGACCGACCCTCGCTCGGGCGCGACGAGGACCTCCTCGTCCGGCGGGGCTTGCCCCTGCGCTTCTGCCATCGTCCGACCTCCAGGAATCGAAACAGCCTCTCGTCCATCGACAGGACGAGAGGCTGTGCCTCCCGCGGTCCCACCCGCCTTCGCCGCCGGACGCGCCGGCGACGCTCTCGTGGCCGCGCTAACGGGCGGCGCCCGGGCCGGTTCACCGGCCGCTCACGGGTGGTGGCGACGTCCCGCCGCTCCGTCGGGGCTTCCAGCCTCGGCCCCGACTCTCTGGTGGATCGGCTCACTGCTGATCGTCGCGTCCCGCTCGGCGCGTTGCTTCGCGATGGTGGGCGACACTGGACTCGAACCAGTGACCTCTTGCATGTCAAGCAAGTGCTCTAACCAGCTGAGCTAGCCGCCCGCGGCTGCGGATGATACCAGAGGGTCCGTGGCGGGCTCTGTCGGCCGGGGAATCGAACGGCCCCCGCGACGAGCTGTCTCACCTGGGGAACCGGGTGACGTCGCGGAGGCCTTGGGCGCAATGGAACGCGCCGCTCCTTGCACGCAACCTTGCCGAACGGGGCCCGTCCGCGCTCGGCGGTGCGTCTGTGCAACAGCGCTGCTCACGCGTCGAAGCCGGCCTCCCGGTAGCGCTCTTCGCCGTCGAGCAGGGTCAGGCGCGGGCGCGCCGAGGCCAGCGCGCCGCCGGGGCGCACCGGCTCGTCGATGACAGCCGCGTCGAGCACGACGAGGTCGGCCGGCGACCCGGCCACGAGGCGCCCGCCAAGCTCGTCCCGCGCGGCCCGCCAGGGACCCGAGGTCGCCGCGCGGAGCGCCCGGTCCAGGGTGATGGACTCCTCGGGCGTCGAGGGCGGGACCCCGTCACCCCACTCGGCGGCCTGCCGCGTCACGGCCATCGCGATGCCCGGCCAGGGGTCCGCCGGCTCCACGGGCGCGTCGGTGCCGAATGCGAGGAGGCCGCCCGTCGCCTCCAGGCTGGCCAGCGCGAACGCATGGCGCGTGCGGTCGCCCCATGCCCGCCGCATGATGGTCTCGTCGCTGCGCAGCTGGACCGGCTGCAGCGAAGCCACGACACCGAGCCGCCCGAAGCGGCCGACGTCGTCGGGGTGGATGAGCTGGGCGTGCTCGATGCGCGGCCGGTATGGCAGGTCGGCCAACCGCTCCGCCGTGACGGCGGCGAAGGCGTCGAGCGTCGTGCGCACGGCGCCGTCGCCGATGGCGTGGATCATCGTGGCGATGCCCGCCTCCGCAGCCGCGGTCACGCGCTCGATCATCCGCTCGCGCGACTCGAGCAGGCGTCCCCGTGGCCCGGCCGGGAACGCGCGACCCCCGGGGTCCGCCGCGTAGGGCTCGAGCATCGCCGCGGTGCGCGAGCCGACGCTGCCGTCGCCGAAGAGCTTCAGCCAGCCGACCCGGAAGCGCGCCGCTGAGAGCCTCGCCTGGGGGTCGCCCGGATCCGCCGGCGCCACGCCCTCGCCGCTGTGCAGACCGGCCGCCACGGCCGTTTCCAGCTGCTCGTCGCGGACGCCGGCATGGACGCGCAACAACAGGCGACCCGCGGCGGCGAGGCGCCGGTAGACGAGCAGGCCGCCTTCCAGGGTGGGGTCCGGCGCGGTCGCGCCGGGGTCATGGACGCCGGCGATGCCCAGGGCGGCCAGGCGGTCGGCGTGACGGACGACCGCCTCCGCGAGGCGCTCGGACGTGGGACGTGGGACGGCCTCCACGCCGATGCGCGTGGCGTGCTCGAAGAGGACGCCGCTCGGCTGCCCGTCCGCATCCCGCCCCACCATGCCGCCGGGCGGATCCGGCGTGCCGGCGTCGATGCCGCACGCGGCCAGCGCCGCGGGGCTCATCCAGCGCGCATGGTGGTCGTGGGCCCAGAGGGCGATGGGGCGGCCGGGCGCCACGGCCTCCAGGGCCCCCGCGGCGGGCAGCCGGCCCCAACGATCGGCCAGCCAGCCGTGGCCGAACAGCCAACCCGCGCGGTCGCCGGCCCGGACCCGTGCCTCGTGCGCGCGGGCGACGATGGCCAGCGCTTCCTCCATGGTGGTCGTCCCCTCGAGGTCGATCTCATCCGCGGTGACCGCGGCCTCGAGGAAGTGGATGTGCGCGTCGGTGACCGCGGGCGCCACGACATGCCCGTCCGGGATCCGCAGCCAACGTGTGCCGCGGGTGACGAGCACCCCTACCTCGGCCAGCGGACCGGCGGCGAGCACCCGCCCCTCCCCGACCGCGAGCGCCTCGACCCAACCCAGGCCGGCCTCGCCGGCGAGGGTCGCGATGCGCCCGACGACCAGCAGGTCGGCGCGGCTCAGGTGGGTCATCCGGCGAAGAACCGCCGCAGCCCTCCGGGGTCGAGCCCGGCGCCGAGGCCGAGCGCCAGACCGATGCGCGCCTTCGCGCCGCCAAGCGGGCCGGCCAGGATCGCCCCGGCGCGGACCCAGTGCACCCCGCCGCCGGGGAACGCGTAGGCGGGGCGCGCCTCGCCCGCGGGACAGCGCGTCGTGAGCACCACGGGGATGCCGGCCGCGATCGCCTCCTTCGCCGCCTCGAGCAGGTCGGGATGCGTGTTGCCCGCGCCGGTGGCGGCCACGACGATGCCGCGCGTCTCCGACGCCAGCGCCAGCCGCAGCGGTCGCCCGTCCTGCCCGACGAGCGCGGTCACCAGGTCGATCGGCTCGGCCGCCGCCTCGGGGATGGCGGGCAGCCAGCGTCGGCGCGCCCGACGGCGCACGATCCGCACCCGGCCCCCGAGCACGGATCCGATGGGCCCCTCGTTGAGCGCCTGGAACGTGCCGTAGGCGTCCGTGTGGGTCTTGGTGGCGTCGTCGCCGGGCAGGATGGAACCGGCCATCACGACGAGGGCACCCTGATGGCGGGCCTCGGGAGCCGCGGCGACGCGCACCGCGTCGCGCAGGTTGGCCGGTCCGTCGTAGCCCTCCTCCCCGGCGTTGCGCATCGCGCCCGTGACGACCACCGGCTTCGAGCCCGGCACGAGCAGGTCGAGCGCGAAGACCGTTTCGTCGATCGTGTCGGTGCCCTGTACGACCACCGCTCCGACGACGTCGGGTGGTTCGAGCCGCAGGCGCACGGTCGCGGCGAGGTCCAGGATCTGCGCGAAGGAGAGGTGCGAGGCCGGCACGAGGCCCCAGTCGACGGCGTCGACGGCGGCGATCTCGGCCAGGCCGTCGGTGCGCGCCAGGATGGCAGCCCCGTCGAGGACCGGCACGGCGCCGCCCAGGACCGGGTCGACGCGCATCGCGATGGTGCCGCCGGTGAAGATGACCGCGACACGGCTCATCGGCGTGCCTCGCCTTCGGGTGCGTCGGGGCCCGCGCCAGCGGGGGGTCGGCGGCGGGGCCCCGTGGTCACCGTCACCGGATCGGCCGGTTCGAGGTGGCTGGGGACGGCGGTGGCGAAGGCCAGCGTGGGCGCGGCGAGGATGGAGCGGAAGCCGGCCACCAGGACCAGGGCGGCGCAGGCGAGGATGACCAACTCCGGACCGATGAGGTCGGCGATCGGGCCGACGAGGATGATGGGCAGGAAGCTGGCCACGTTGACAAGCATGTTCAGCACGCCGAATACGCGCCCTCGGATCTCCTCGGGCAGCTCCTCCTGGAGCTGCGTCTGCGCCGGCACGGCCACCAGGGCGTAGGCCACCCCCGAGACGAGCGCCAGCATGACCACGATCCCGAGCAGCGAGACCAGGCCGCCGATGGTCGTCCCGTCGGTGGTGCCCTTGAGGAACATCGAGATCGGCTGGGCGAGGGCGAGCATGCCCAGCGAGACCGCCAGCGCGACCATGCCGCCCTCGATGACGCGCCGCCGGGAGAAGTAGCGCCCGTACGCGTTGAGCAACAGGATGCCGATCACCAAGCCGGCCCCGAGCGGCAGCAGCACGACCGCCAGGCCCTCGTCGGTCAGGCCCAGGGAGTTGCGTGCGAAGCCGGGCCCGAGGACGCCGAGGACGCCGATGAGGGAGGCGCTGATGGCCAGGTAGCTGAGCGACCAGAAGATGCTGGGGTTGTCGCGGATGAAGCGCAGGCCCTCGCGCAGCTCGCCGAACGTCGAGGCGACCGCCTGCTCGGCCTCGCCGATGGCGCGCGTGGCCGAGAGCCTCTCGCCGGGCTGCGGGACTGGCGCCGGTGGCAGGATGAAGCACAGGACGGCCGCCCCGAAGTACAGCCCGGCCACCAGGATGATCAGCGCGTTCACGCTCGTGACGCCCACCACGAGCGGGCCGAGCAGCGCGAAGCCGATGGCGAACGAGGCCTGCAACGTCAGCGTGAAGAGGCTGTTCGCCGCGAGCAGCTGGCGCCGGTCCACGAGGACCGGGATCATCGAGGCCTCGGCCGGCGCGAAGAAGACGGTCAGCGTGGAGACCACGATGGTCAGCAGGTAGATGTAGGCCAGCTGGCTGTCCACGGCCACCATGGCCACGAAGGCGAGGCCACGCGCGACGTTGGTGGCGATGAGCACCTTGCGCCGATCGAGCCGGTCCACGTAGACCCCGGCGAGGGCGCTGAAGACGACGGCCGGCACGAGGAAGCTGAGGATCAGCAGGCTGACCGCCGAGTTCGAGTTCGTCCTCGCACTGACCAGCACGGTCAGGCCGAAGAGGACCATGTTGCCGCCGATCTGGCTGGCGACCTGGGCCAGCCAGAGGGCGAGGAAGCGGCGGTTCCTGAGGACGCCGGCGACCGTGGTATCGACCGCCGGGCCCTCGGCCTCCTCCTCGGCCACGGCCGGGCCGCGCAGCTCGACAGCGCGCTCCACCATGGACAGACCGGCCGCCTCTTCGGCGATGAAAGTGCTCGATGCGTGGTCGGGCGCCGGCTCCTCGTCGAGCGGCAGCCGCGTCTGCTCGAGCTCGTTCATGCGGTCGATCCGGGCTCGGGTCCGCGTTCGACGTACCCGCGGAAGCGCCGCTCCAGGTCGCCGCGTGCGAGCAGGATACGGCGGCGGCAGCCGTCGCAGACGAGGCCGATGTCCGCGCCCAGGCGCACCACCGACCAGCGGCGCTCGCCGCAGGGGTGGGGTCGGGCCAGCTCGATGCGGTCCCCCAGGCGGAGTTCGAGCACCGGCCGCGGCGTGGCCATGGTCCTGCTCAATGCTCCGTCGCCCCGGTGAACGTGAAGGCGCTCAGGCGCAGTGCCGGCACGACCACGGGCCCGAGGTATCCGCGCAGGAGCCGTCGCTCGCGGGATACCGCCTCCACGCCGGCGAGCGCCGCCAGGTAGCTCTGCGTGAAGCGCAGGTTCCGCACCGGCCCCACGACCCGCCCGTCCTCGACCAGAAAGAGCCCGTCGCGCGTCATGCCGGTGATGATGGCCAGCTTCGGGTGCACGGTGTTCGTATAGTGGAAGCGCGTCACCAGCAGGCCCCGATCGAGGCCGGCAACGAGGTCATCGCGCGGCGTCTCGCCGGCGGCCATGAGCTGGTTGAGCGGGAAGGGGCCCCAGGGGTTCGGCGCGGGCAGGCCGTGGCCCGTCGAGCGACGGCCGGCGCGGGCGGCCGTCTGTGCGTCGTAGACGACGTCGCGGCAGACACCGCGCTCGATGAGCGTCACGCGCTCCTTGGCGACCCCCTCGTAGTCGAACGAGGCAGGCATGCCGGCTGGGTCCCTCGCGTCGTCCACGATCGTCACCAACTCGGAGCCGACGACCCGCCCCGCTTCGTGGAACGAGCGCCCCTCCTGGACGGCGAGGGCGGAGAAGCCGATATAGCCGAGCGTATCGAGCACGTCGGCCACGGCGTACTCCTCGAGCACGACGGGGTAATCTCCGGGCTCCACGGCCACGGCGCCGCGAGAGTGGCGCGCCTTCGAGGCCGCCTCGCGTCCCACGGCAGCGGCATCGATCGTCGTCGCGTCGACCGCGTCCGCCTCCGCATAGCCAGCCTCGCCGTCCGGCCCCATGCACACCGTGATGAGCTGCGCCCAGGTCCGCTCCTCAAAGGCCCGCACGCCCTTCGAGTTGACGATCCCGACCCGCTCCAGGTGCGTGGCGAGGGAGCCGTAGGCGAGGACACCCGCCGCGTCGGCCGCGGCGATGACCTCGCGCGCGGCCGCGGCGCGCATCTCCGGCGACGTCGACGCGGTGCCGGGGCTGTAGGCGCCGGCCACGGGCGCGATGGGGCCCGGCTCGGGCAGCTCGACGGCCTCCTCCAGCTCTGGCTGGAGGCGCGCCGTGCGCGCCGCGCTGGCGGCCAGCCGCCGCAGCGACGCCTCGTCGAGGCGGTTGGTGGCCGCGCAGCCGACCCGCCGGCCATCGACGAAGCGAAGGCTGAGGCGCCGGTCGAGCGTGGCCACGTTCTGATGGATCTCGCTGTTGGCGAAACGCGTCAGCGCCGACTCGTCGGCGTCGACGAGCACCTCGGCCTGGCTGGCGCCCTCGGCGGCGGCGAAGCCGAGCAGCCGATCGGCGAGCACGAGCATCTCCTCGCCCGCCGCGATCACCATCTGCCAACCCCGACCTGGACGTCGCGGAAGCGCGCGCCGCTGGTGCCGTGGCCGACGTGGCCGATCTGCCCCGGCTCGCCCTTACCGCAGTTCGGCGTGCCGATCATGACGTAGCTGCGGGCGTCGGCGACCGCGTCGCAGGAGCGCCAGAACTCGTAGGTGATGCCCGTGTAGGTGGGATTCTTGAAGAGCCGGCCGAGCTTTCCGCCCTTGACCTCGTAGGCCACCTCCGTCGCGAACTGGAAGTTCAGGCGCCGGTCGTCGATGCTCCAGGAGCGGTTGGAGGCCAGGTAGAGGCCGTCGTCGGTGTCGGCCACGATGTCGTCGAGGCTCAGGCCCTCGCGGGGCAGGAGGTTGACGTTCGTCATGCGGATGAGCGGGATGCGGTCCCAGCCATCGGCGCGCATGGTGCCCCCGCTGCGCCGGCCGATGCGCGGCGCCGTCTCCCGCGAGCTGAGATAACCGCTGAATACGCCGTCCTGGACGAGCGGCACGCGCTGCGCGGCAACGCCCTCATCGTCCCAGCCGAAGGTGCCCATGCCGCCCGGCGCCGTCGCGTCGGCGACGATGGTCACGAGGTCCGAGCCGTAGCGGAAGCCGCTCTCGAGCTTGTCCGTGGTCAGGAAGCTCGTCCCCGCGTACGAGGCCTCGGTGCCGAAGACGCGGTCCAGCTCAGTGGGGTGGCCGCAGCTCTCGTGGACCTGCAGGTAGAGCTGTGACGGGTCGAGGATGATCGTGCGCCGGCCGGGCGGGCACTGCGGGGCCGAGAGGAGCGCCACCGCCTCGGGCGCGATGCGTTCGGCGTTGCCGGCGAGGTCGAGGCCGCGCACCCATTCGTAGCCCGCCGCCTGGCCCGAATCGGCGTAGCTGCGGCGCTGGAGCTCGTCGCCCGAGACGGCGTTGGCCTCGATGTTGGCCACGACGTGGGTGATCTCCTGGTCGATCTCCGATCCGTCGCTGGCGGCGAACGACTTCCACTCCCGCTGCGCGGAGTAGTTGGCCTCGGCGAAGGCGATGCCCGGAGTGCGCGTCATGGCGGCCTCGGCGGCCATCAGGTCGGCCACCTTCTCCTCGACGGGCACGGCGAAGGGGTCGACCTCGTACGGCGTGCGGTACGAGCCGTGCGCGGGAGGCCGGTCGTCCAGGACGACGGGCCGGCGCAGGGTGGTCGCCGAGGCACGTGCGATGCGCACCGCATCGCCGGCCACGCGGTCGGCCTCGGTCATCGTCAGCCCGCTCGAGGCGGCGAAGCCCCACGCGCCGTCCACCAGCACGCGCACCCCGAAGCCCTCGCTCTCGCCGAAGGCCACGGCCTCGATACGGCCGGACTTCACGGAGATCGATTCCTCGGCACGGCGCACCACGCGCACGTCGGCATACGTGGCGCCCCGCTGGACCGCCGTGTCCAGGGCGCGCTGGCTGAGGTCTCGCACGACGCCGGAGGATAGCAGAGGCGTCAGATGCGGGGCTTCGCGTCCTGCGGGCGGAGGTCGCGCGTCGTGGCCGGGAGGACCAGCGGGGTCTCGCGCGGCATGACCTCGATGACCACATCGGGCTGGGCCACGGCGATCCGCCCGATGATGCCGCCGGCACGGCTCAGGACGGCCTGCAGCGCCGAGGGCGAGCCGATGGCCTCGATCCGGATCTCCGGCCCGAGGGGCGCGCCGACCAGGACCAGCGCGCCGGGCTCGCCCCCGACCACGGAGCCGGGCACCACGCGGACATCCCCGATGGCGATCGCCTCAGCGCCGGCCAAGCGGAGCTCGTCCACCAGGTCGTTGACGGCATCGGCCGTGATCGGGCCGTCGATGACGACGACCACGCCCCTCCCCTGCACCGGCTCGAGCCCCGACCAGCGCCGCAGGCGCAGCAGATCTGCCTCCAGCTGTCCGACGTTGGTCCGGCCGCTGGCCGTCGCGTCGCTCATGTCGCGCAACTGCGCCTCCAGCTGGGCCACTTCGTCGCGCAGCTGGCCGTTGCCCAGGTTCAGGCTCGCGATGAGCGTCGTGAGGTCCTGCGTGCTGAGCTGCCCGAGGCCGCCGGCCGAACCCTGGGCGCGCAGCTGGAGGACCAACAGCAGACCCATGATGAAGGCCACCACGGTCATGGCGGCCCGGGCGCGGGGCGCCTTCACGGCGCGCTCGACGGGCTGGGCACCGGGCGGGCCTGCACGAGGTTGATGACACCCGAGTAGGCCGCCACGACCACGTCGCCCGCCGGCACGAAGCCGAGCTGCAGGCCGTACCCCTGGACCCGGGTCCGGGTGAAGTCGATGAAGCCCGATGCGGTCGTCAGCCGGTCGTAGAGCTCCGGCGGCCCGATGACCGAGATGTCGTAGGGCGGCTGGAGGTAGGAGCTGTTGACGAGGACCGATGAGCCGATGTCGGTGAGCGCCGTGCTCGCCACGATGCGCTCGCTGTTCACGCTGATGGCCTCCGCACCGGCCAGCCACAGCTCGGTGAGGACGTCGCGCAGGTCGTTGGCCGAGACGAGGTAGTCGGCCGCCGCGACATCGGGTGGCACCGGCTGGGTCGAATCGTCGAGACGGACGACGAGACCGGGACCCTCGAGCTCCACGAGCCCAGCTACCAGGCGCGCGTCGCGCAACTCGTCGTTCAGGCGGCGCACGCGCTCGTCGTTGCCCTCCGCCGAGGCCTCGGCGTCCCCGATCTGTGCCCGCAACTCGAGGATGCGCGCCTCAAGCTGCTCCTGCGCCGCGCGCAGCTCGTTGGCGGTCTCGAGGAGCGGCGGGCGCTCCGAACTGCTGTAGCGGATGCGCGGTCCTTCCGTGCCGAGCTGGATGGCGATGAGGAAACCGAGCGCGAGCAGGGCGACGCCGAGGGTCACCTGCCAGCTCGGGATGCGTCGGAGGCGCGCCAGCAGCCCGCTCACGGTCCGTCCTCCGGCCCGGCCGGCGGCGCCGCTGCGGACGACGCGGGACGGCCACGGCGCACGATGACGACGATGACGCCGGCCGCGATCACGAAGAGGGCCGCGACGATGACGCCGACCAGGAACCCGGTCTGGGCCGCGCCGCCGCCGTCGGGCCCGGGCGTGGCCGACGGCGTGGGGCCGCCGCTGCCCTCGGTCGGAGCGGGCGTGGCCGAACCGCCCCCGATCGCCCAGTCCGCTGGCGTCGGCCCGGGCGCCGGTGGCTGCGGGCCGTACGCCTTCGGCTCACGCGCACCGATGTCCTCGAGCCATGCCTGCCCGAAGGCCTCGATGCCGGCGCCGGTGGCGGCGCGGAACGCTTCGTCGTCGGTGACGCCGTCCGCGTAGCTCCGGATGAGGTCCACGAGCTTCGCCTCGCTGTATCTCCGGATGAAGAAGTCGACCGCCGCGGTCCCCTCGGCGTAGCCGAGGTAGAACAGCTCCTCGCGCGCCTGCGGGAAGCCGGATGCCAGCGCATCGAGCGGCAGGAGCGTGCCGCGCTCGATCGCGTTGGCGACGCGCTGCCGATCGCCGGAGCCGAAGCCTTCCGAGAGGTACGTCGCGAGGCCCTCGTTCAGCCAGTGGGGCGGATCATGGAAGACGTTCTGCGTGGCCGTGTCGAAGACGAGGTGGGTCAGCTCGTGCGTGATGAGGACGGGCACCCAGTCGCTGCCGATCTGGTCGGGCGCCACGGCCCCGAAGAGCGTCCGGATCTCGGCGATCGCGCGGCCGGCGACGAACTCCTTCGTGTTCGGCCCGATCGCGGTCTGCAGCAGCGTCGGGTCGCCGTAGACGTAGAAGTCGATCGGTTCGGTCTCCGTCACGCCGAGCAGAGCGGAGGCCGAGGCGACGGCTTCCTCGCCGAAGCGCAGGGCGCGCCGGGCGAAGGCTTCGCTGCCTTCGTACCAGTGGATGCGCACGACGTCACCCTCGAGCGTCTTCCACGTGACGCGATCGTCCTCGATGCGGACGGTCGCCCGCGGGCCGTCGACCACACCGTCGGGGGTGGTGACGCGGAAGCGGTAGTCGATGACGCCGTTGGGCAGGTAGAAGCCGCCATCGATGAAGTCGACCCGGTACGCGGAGCCGCCCGTCGTGGCCTGGCCGACCTCGCGCGCCTGGACCTCCTGGACGAACCACGTCTCGGTGCCGGTGAGGCGCGTCATCAACTCGACGCGGGCCGGCGGGGTCGCGGAACCGAACCCCTGTGACCAGGTGATCGCCTGGCCGAAGCGGACCTCGACCGACGGCGCCTCGAAGGTGACGCTCGTGGCGGCCCCTGCCACCGGCCCGGCGACCGATGCCCCGAACACCAGCCCCAGCACGGCGACCAGAAGTGCGAAGCGGCGCGTCATCGGTCGGCCCAGTCCAGGCCCGCGAAACGGAGGATGCCGGTGCCCGACACCGCGGTGCCCTCGAGGCCCGTACGGGCCAGCGCCCAGCCGGCGCGGTAGGCCACCGCGATGGCCGGCGCCTCGTCGCGGACGATCGCCTGGGCGTCAGCGTAGCGCGCCTGCTGCTCGGCGGGGTTACCCGTGGCAGCGGCCGCATCGAGCGCGGCGTCGTAGCGCGGCTCGCTCCAGCGACCGTAGTTGTTGGTGCTCCCGGTTTCGAGGAGGAGGCCCAGGAAGTCCTGCGGGGCGGGGTAGTCGGCGACCCAGGACATCGCCCAGAAGGCCGGCCGATCGGGCTCCTCGAGCCGCGCGAAGTACTCGGCGGACGGCATCAGCTCGAGGCGCAGTTGGACGCCGAGCACGCGAGCGATCTCGGCGGCGATGGGCTCGTCCCAGCTGTAACCCTGCGTGACGAGCGCGACCTCGGCGAAGCCCGCTCCACCTGGATAGCCCGCCTCCGCAAGGGCGGCACGGGCGGCCTGGGGGTCGTACGAGGGCGTGAAGTCCGTGTCGCTGCGACCGGGTATGCCGGGTGGCAGCAGGGACGTGGCGCCGATGGCGTCGGGCGTCGTCAACTCGACGAGCCGGTGCCAGTCGATCGCCTGGGCGAAGGCCCGCCGGACGCGGGCATCGTCGAAGGGCGGCTTCGTGGTGTCGAAGCCGTAGTAGTCGACGGTCAGCTCGGTGCGCTCCAGCAGCTGCGGCCCGAGGTCGGCGTCGTAGCGCACCCACCCGGCGTCGAAGGCGTCCAGCCGGCTGTAGTCGATGTCGCCCGCCTCGAAGGCCTCGACGATCGACGTCTCGCCGAGGTCGAAGACGATCTCGAGCACCTTCAGCGCAGGCGCGCCGGCCCAGTAGCGTGGGTTCGCCTCCAGCCGGATCGCCGTGGTGGTCTGGCTGGTCGGGACGTAGGCACCGGAGACGACGAGACCGAGCGGCAGGAACGGACCCTGGCCCTGGAGGGCCACGATGGCGGCGGCGGGCAGCACGGCCAGCGACGGAGAGGCGGCCACCGAAGGGAAGTACGCGGCCGGGCGGCGGAAATCGACCACGACGCGATCGCCATCGGCCCGGATGCCCACGCCGTCAGGGCCGCTGCGCCCGGCAAGGCGCTCGTTGGCACCCACGACGTCGGAGAGGAGCGAGGCCAGCGGTGAGGGCCGCGCCGGGTCGATCAGGCGCAGCCAGCTCGCGACCACGTCCGCGCTGGTGATCGGCGTGCCGGCCGAGTCGGTGATGCCCGGCCGCAGCGCGAACACGACGCGCCGGCCTCCGTCCTCTACCGACCAGGTCGCGGCGAGGGCGGGCTGCACGGCGCCTTGCGCGTCCACCGCGGTCAGCGACTCGAAGACCTGGGCGATCGTGATCGCCGAGCCGTAGTCGCTCTGCATGGCGGGGTCCCAGTCGGCGGGTGCAAAGCCGACGATGCGGGCATCGACGTCACCACGGGGGGCCGCCGCGGCCGACTCGCCGCCCGTCGTGCTGGACGGCACGGCCGGTGCGGCCGGTGCTGACCCGTACCACGTGGCGGCAGTGACGACCAGCGCGACGACCAGGAGCAGTGCCACCCCCGCGAGGCCCCGCCGGGCGCGTGGCTCGAGCGGCTCGTCGACATCGGCGGAGGACAGCATGGGATGCGAGTCTAGCCGGACTGGCGCCGGCCGCACCTCAGGCCGGGGGTTCGGGCCGGTCGCGCAGGAGCAGCAGGAGCATGACCACTGGCGTCCGCGCCGTGAGCGCGTGACGCATCCCGGCCGGCATGTGGATCCACGTGCCGGGGCCGGCCTCGCGCCGGTCATCGCCGAGCAGCACCTCGGCCTCTCCCTCGAGGATGTGGATGACCGCCGACATCGCCGCGGTGTGCTCGGACAGCTCCTGTCCGGCGTCGAAGCCGAAGATGACCACCTTCAGCCGGCCGTCGCTGAACACCGTCCGGCTGAGGATGCCGTCCTTGGGGATCTCCACCTCGGCCCGCAGATCGGCGAGGAACGCGTAAGGAGCCGTCATGGCGCTGCTGAGACCCACTCGATCGCCCCGCGCCGGCAGCGTGTGACGCACAGGCCGCAGCGCGTGCACAGCTGCTCGTCGATGACCGCCAGCTTGTCCACGACCGTGATGGCCTCGTAGGGGCACGACACCGCGCACAGGTCGCAACCGTTGCACGGTGCCTCCGAGACGACGGGCTTCCCGGCCGACCAAGCGGCGGGCTGATCGGCCATCGCCAGACCGCGCAGCTCCGCCGCCGTCGCATAGCCGTGCTCGTCGAGCCAGGCGTCCAGCTCGTGCGCGATCTTCCCGAAGACGCCCGGCCCACGCAGCATCGCGGCCGTGCAGACCTGGACTGCGGATGCGCCGGCCATGAGCATCTCGACGGCGTCGATCCCGTGACTGACGCCCCCGACGCCCATGATCGGCACGCGGACGGCGCGAGCGATGTCGCGGACGCAGCGGAGCGCGAGTGGCTTCAACGCCGGCCCGGAGAGCCAGCCGTAGCCATCGGAGCCGCCGAGGTACGGCAGCCGGGTTTCGGGGTCGATGGCCAGCACCGGCCCGAACGAGTTGATGGCCACGATCCCGTCGGCTCCGGCGGCCTCGGCCTGCTCGGCGGCCCGGACCATCTCGCGGCCGAGCGGACTCAGCTTGACGAAGACGGGAACGTCGACCGCCGCCTTCGCCGCCCGGATCGCGGCGACCATCGGGCCCGCGTCCTCGCCGATGTAGTGCGTCGAGAGCTCGAGCGCATCGGCGAAGGGCCGGACCCGGGGCGCGAGCCAGGCGATCTCGTCCGGGCTGTAGCCCAGGCTGACGATGAGCGGCAGGCCGGTCTGGCGCGCCAGCGCGTACTCGTGCTCGAGCCACTGCTCCGGCGGCAACTCCGACCAGAGCTCGGTGTTGACCATGCCATGCGGGATCTCCGCGATGTTCGGCGTGGGCGGCTCGGCGGCTCGGGTCGAGATCGTCTTGGACACCAGCCCACCGGCGCCGCCCTCGGCGCAGCGGACCATCGCCCGGCCGTCGCGAACGGGCGGCCCCGCCGCGGGCAGGATCGGGTTGGAGAAGCGGATGCCCGCGACCTCGACGCTCAGGTCCGCCATGGCGCACCCTCCCCGTGGCGACCGGGCTCGAAGGGATGGACGTCGATCTCCTCGAGCCGGCGCCACAACCGCGTCGCACCGGCCCGCGTTTGCGCTGCCAGCGCCTGCGGGTCCAGGCGGACCAACCGGCCGTCGCGGACCACCGGCTCGCCGGCCACGACGACGTCGCGGACCGACGCCGCGCCGATCCCGAACAGCCAGTGCGCGGCCAGGGTCGAGGCGTCGACCGGGGTGACCGCCGGGTACCCGAGCACGACCAGGTCCGCAGGCGCACCGGGCTCGATGCGACCCAGGAGCGGCTCGCCGAAGGCCTCGCCCGCGACCCGCGCGCCCTCGGCCAGTCGCTCGAGGGGCCAGGTCATGCCCGTCAGGACGTCCTCCTCACGACGCCGGAAGTAGGCCGCCCGACCCTCCTCGAACATGTCCGCCCCGATGCCGTCCGTGCCCAGCGCGACCCGCTCGCCGAGTGCGGCGAGGGCGGCCCGACCGACCGCGTTGTTCATGTTCGAGCGGGCGTTGTGGACGACGGTCGCACCCACCGAGCGGACGATCTCGATCTCGGCCGGGTCGAGGTGGACGCCGTGGGCCAGGATCGAGCGACGGTCGATGGCGCCGGACGCGGCGAGCCGCTGCACGACGCGCAGGCCGAAGCGGGCCTCGGCGTCACGCTCGTCCGCGGCGTCCTCGGCCACGTGGACATGGAGGCCGACACCGCCCTCGCGGGACAGCTCGGCACAGGCTCCGAGCGTCTCTTCCGAGAGCGTGAACGAGGCGTGCGCCCCGACCATGGCCCGCGTTAGCGAACGAGCGCCGGACGTCGTCGTGGCGACGAACCGGGCGTTCTCGGCGATCCCCTGGCGGGCGATCGCCGGTCCATCGCGATCGCTCGTCTCATAGCACAGCAGGGACCGGACCCCGAGCTCGCCGAGGGCGTCGGCGACGATATCGAGCGAGCCGTCGACGGCCCCCGGCGACGCGTGATGGTCGATGAGCGTCGTCGTCCCGGCCAGCAGCGCCTCCATGCCGCCGGCGAGGGCGGAGGCACGGATGGTCGTCTCGTCGAGTGCCCGGTCGAGCCGCCACCAGATCCGCCGCAGGATCTCGACGAACGTCCGTGGCGACTCCAGCCGGTACGGCATGCCCCGTGCCAGTGCCGAATAGAGGTGGGTGTGGGCGCAGACGTTGCCCGGGATGACGAGGCACCCGCCGCAGTCGATGCGCCCGACGCCCTGCGGCGCCGCTCCGCCGACCGCGACGACCCGCCCGCCCTCGACGAGGACGTCACCCACCTCCACGACCGGCGGGGCCAGTGAGCGGACGACCGTCCCGCCGCTGAGGAGCAGCGTCATCGTTCGCAGCCCGCCGCGACGGGCGCCCGCCGCGCCGTCAAGCGGTCCAGCCGCGGGACGGCGGCCCGAGCTGCGGCCGAGTCGCGCATCGGGAGGCGCGTGCGCCGCACGCCGTCGAACGCGTGCAGGGCACCGGCCACCGCGGCCGCCGTCGGGACGAGGACCGCCTCCCCTGCCCCCTTCGCCCCGTACGGGCCTTCCGGTTGGGCCTCCTCGACGAGGATGCACTCGACCGCTGGCATCGCGGCGGCGGGGATGATCCCCAGCGACTTCAACGACTCGCTGACCGGCACGCCATCCTCGACGAGGTACGCCTCGCTGAGCGCGTAGCCGAGGCCCATGTGTACGCCGCCCTCGACCTGGCCCTCGAGCACGAGCGGGTTGATCGCCCGTCCGACGTCCTGGGCCGCGACGACCCGCTCGATGCGGCCCTCGTCGTCGAGCACCACGACCTGCGTCGCCCAGCCGTACGCGAGGTGCGTCACTGGCTCTTCGGTCGCCGACTCCGGGGCGGTCGTCCAGTCGACGACGAACTCACCCGGGAACTCGCGTCCGACGAGGTCCTCCAGCGACCCGTGGCCGAGCGCCTCGCGCAGCCGCCGGGTCGCGTCGAGCACCGCCCGGCCGCCCAGGACCGTGGCGCGCGACGCGGTCGTCTGGCCGGTGTCGAGCTCATGGTCCGTATCGACGACGACGCGGACGCGATCGGCGGGCAGGCCCAGTTCCCCGCACACGATCTGGCGCAGCGCGGTGTGGATCCCCTGCCCCATCTCCGTCCAGGAGTGGAAGAGCGTGACGGTGCCGTCCGGTTCGGGCCGGAGCACGGCGCGCCCACGCTCGGTCACGCCGTTGCCGATGCCGGTGTTCTTGGCTCCGCAGGCGATCCCCGCGTAGCGGGCGGAGCGGAACGCGTCGCGGACCGCGAGGAGCGTCCGCTTGAGGCCGACCCCGGGGCCCAGCCGCTGTCCGGTCCCGAACCGGTCACCGGCCTCGAGGGCGTTCCGCCAGCGCATCTCCCAGCGGTCGAGACCGACCCGCTCGGCGAGGACGTCGACTAGCCCCTCGACGGCGAAGGTGACCTGCGGCACGCCGAATCCGCGCATCGCCCCACCGGGCGCGTTGTTCGTGTAGACCGCCCGCGCCTCGACATCCACGTTCGGGACGCGGTAGGCGCCGCAGGCGTGGCCGGCGGCCCGTTCGAGCACCTTCGCCCCGACGCTGGCGTACGCGCCGGTGTCACCGACGATGCGGGCCCGGACCGCGGTCAGTCGTCCGTCCTCGTCGCAGCCCACCGAGTAGGTCATCGTCAGCGGGTGGCGCTTGGGGTGGAAGCGCAGGCTCTCGCGCCGGGAGAGCGCCATGAGGACCGGCCGACCGGTCGACCACGCCAGGAGCGCCGCATGGCCCTGGACCCCCAGGTCCTCCTTGCCCCCGAACGCCCCGCCGGTCGCGACCTGCGTCACCCGGACCGAGCGCTCCGGCAGGCCCAGGATCGAGGAGATCTGGCGGCGATCCTCCCAGGCGCCCTGGCCCTGTGAGAAGACGCGCAAGGCGGGCTCCCCCGCCCCGCCGGCGTCGTCGAGACCGCCGCTCCGCGGCACGGCAAGGGCGGCCTCTGGCTCGAGGAACGCGTGCTCGACGCGCTGCGTCTCGAACGTCTCGGTCGCCACGTGCGCGGCCGCGGCAAGAGCGGCGTCCACGTCACCGTGACGGATCGCGCTGACCGAGAGCAGGTTGCCCGAGTCGTGGATGCGCGGGGCGCCGTCCACGAGTGCCACGATCGGATCGGTCAGCGGCTCCAGGACGTCGTACTCGACGTCGACGAGCGCGGCGGCCTGACGGGCGGCGTGGCGGCTGGTCGCCGCCACGGCCGCCAACGCGTCCCCGACATAGCGGGTGGTCTCACCCTCGGCGACGAGCAGCGGCCAGTCGCGTGTCAGCAGGCCCTGGACCCGCTCGCCCGGGACGTCACGCCACGTGACGACCCGCACCACGCCGGGGTGGACGGCGGCCCGCGACACGTCGATCCGGCGGACGAGTGCGCGCGGATGATCGGCGAAGCGCAGCGCCCCGTGGAGCATCCCGGGGACGGCCATGTCCGCCACGAACGCGTGCTCACCGAGGGCCAGCGCGGCCCCGTCGTAGCGCACGCTCCGATCCCCCACCCCGTCGCCCGGGCCCGCCCGGGTGTCGAGCGCGGGCGCCTGCCGGCCGTCGGCGACCGACGCGATGGCGTCGATCACCTTGACGTACCCGGTGCAGCGGCAGAGGTTGCCGGTGAGCGCCCGGGCGATCTCGTCGCGCGTCGGGGCCGGCCGCCGACCCAGGAGGGCCTCCGCCTTCATGACGATCCCCGGCGAGCAGAACCCGCACTGCGCGGCGCCGCTCGCCTGGAATGCCGCCGCCCACTGCGCGCGCGCGTCCGGCGCAAGCCCCTCGAGGGTGACCACCGAGCGGCCGGCGACGCGGCCGGCCGGCTGGGCGCAGGAGACGATGGCCCGACCGTCGACCACGACGGTACAGGCCCCGCACGAACCCTCCGGGGCACAGCCGTCCTTCATGGAGCGCAGGCCGCACTCCTCGCGGAGCACCTCGAGGAGGCTCGCATCCGGCCGGGGCCGGATGTCGACCGTGCGCCCGTTGAGCGTGAACTCCATCGAGATATCCTTCGCGCCATGGGCGGGCCATGTGGCCCTTTCGGGGGCGCTCGTCCCGTCCGAATCTAAACACAGCCGACGGTCGTGACCCATGCTGTTGGTCCCGGCCTCGGTCCCTTTGGTCCCGATCGCCACCGGATGATACCGGCGCCGACCCGGGGCGGGAGCCGACGATGGCGCGACTCGGGCTTGAGCGAGAGGTGGTCGATCGGGGCGTCTACGGGCGCACCGTGCGTCGATTCGCGGAGGCCGGGATCGTCATGCCGACCTTCGCGCAGCTGGCCGACCCGGAGACGGTCCCGCCGGCGGCCGTGGCGGCCATGGCCCGCGTGGACCCCGACGCCGCCGACCCGGCCAACCTGTTCCGCGTCCACTGGTACAACGGCGCCGACCGCCGCGGGCGGGTCCCGCTCCCGGAGCACGTCGTGCTCCCCTCGTCGCTGACCGGCGTGGACGCCCGGATCGTCGTCGCGCTGGGCGACCGATTCCCGATGATCGCCTCGCACAAGGTCCTCGCCGCCTACGCCTGCCTCGCCCCGCGCATCGTCACCGGTCAGTTCGACCCGAGCAGCCACCGGGCGGTCTGGCCGTCCACCGGCAACTACTGCCGGGGCGGCGTCGCGATCTCGCGCATCATGGGCTGCCGCGGCGTGGCCGTGCTGCCCGAGGGGATGAGCCGGGAACGCTTCGACTGGCTGGCCCGCTGGGTGGCGGATCCCTCGGACATCGTCCGGACGCCGGGCTCCGAGAGCAACGTCAAGGAGATCTACGACCGCTGCGCCGAGCTGGAGCGCGACCCGGCCAACGTGATCTTCAACCAGTTCTCCGAGTTCGGGAACCACCTGGTCCACTACCTAGCGACCGGTCGCGCGCTCGGCCGGATCGTCGAGGCGATGCAGGAACGTCACGGCGACGTGCGTCTCCACGCGTTCGTCTCGGCCACCGGCTCGGCGGGGACGATCGGTGCGGGCGACTTCCTCAAGGAGCGCTTCGGCGCGCGAATCGTGGCGGTCGAGGCGCTCGAGTGCCCCACGATGCTCGAGAACGGGTTCGGCGAGCACAACATCCAGGGCATCGGCGACAAGCACATCCCGCTCATCCACAACGTGATGAACACCGATGTCGTAGTGGGCATCTCCGACCACGCCACGGACCAGTTGAACGTCGTGTTCAACACCCCGGTCGGGCGCGATTACCTCGTGCGCCGGCGCGGCGTCCCGGCCGAGATCGTCGAGCAGCTGGACTCGTTCGGGCTCTCGAGCATCTGCAACGTGCTGGCCGCGATCGCCATCGCGCGGCACGAGGGCCTGGGTCCCGACGACGTGATCGTCACGGTCGCGACCGACGGCGCGGCGATGTATCGGACCGAGCGCGAGAAGGCCGAGGCACGCGACTTCGCCGGCGGATTCGACGAGATCGCCGCCGCGGAGACGGTCGGGCGCTTCCTGCTGGGCGCCGGGGAGAGCCAGCACGTGCTCGACCTGACGCCGGTCGAACGGCGCCGGATCTTCAACCTCGGCTACTTCACCTGGGTGGAGCAGCAGGGCATCTCGTTCGACGAGTTCGTGCGCCGCCGCGCACCGTCGTTCTGGAAGGAGCTGCGCGAGATCATGCCCGTCTGGGACGAGATGATCGACGAGTTCAACGAGCGCACCCGAGCGGGAGTGCCCGCGTGAGCCGCGTCGGCGGGGCCGCGGCGACCCCCGCGGCGTCAGCGGGGACCGCGCTTCCGTTCGGCCCGCGTCCGATCGAGCTGGTCTGCGCCGGCTGCGGCCATCGCGTCGCCCCCGGGGAGCCGGCTCCGCTGCGCTGCCCGCGCGCCGTGGTCGGCGATGACATCGACCACGTCATCGGCCGCGTCCTGGACCCGGCCCGCCTGCCCTTCCCGAGCGGCGATGAGCCGAACCCCTTCGTCCGTTACCGCACGCTCTTCCACGCCTTTCACGTCGCAACAGCGAGCGGCTGGACGGATCGCGACTACGTCGGCATGGTCGAGCGGCTCGACCGGGCCGTCGCGGCGGTGGACGGCAAGGGGTTCCGGGTGACGCCGTTCGCCCGCGGTGCCGCCCTGGGCCAACGCCTGGGCTTCAGCGCCGGCGGCGGGGTGTACGTCAAGGACGAGACGGGCAACGTCTCGGGCTCCCACAAGGCGCGCCACCTGATGGGCACGATCCTCGAGCTGGAGGTGGCCGAGGCGCTCGCGGGCAGTGGCGCCGACCGACGCCCGCTGGCGATCGCCAGCTGTGGCAACGCCGCGCTGGCCGCGGCGGTGATCGCGCGGGCCGCCGGCCGCGACCTCGAGGTGTTCATCCCGCCCGACGCCCATCCCACGGTCGTCGCCCGCCTGCGAACGCTGGGCGCGCACCTGACGGTGTGCCAGCGCGAGCCCGGGGTCCCCGGTGACCCGACCTATCGGCGGCTCCGCGAGGCGATCGAGCGCGGCGCCGTCCCGTTCACGTGCCAGGGCAACGAGAACGGCTTCGCCATCGAGGGGGGCCTGACCCTGGGCTACGAGCTCGCCGCCTACCTCGCCGCCGCGGGCGCGACCCTCGACCGGCTGTTCATCCAGGTCGGCGGGGGCGCGCTGGCCTCGGCCTGCATCCAGGGCCTCGCAGAGGCGCGACTGCTGGGCTCGGGCAAGGCGGACCCGCGGATCCATCCCGTCCAGGCCGGGGCCGTCGCACCGCTCGCCCGAGCCTATGAGCGCCTGACGCGGCGGCTGGACGAGAAGCCGCCCAGCGAGGCTGACTTCGCCTGGGCCGCCCGTCACCGCTCGGCGTTCATGTGGCCCTGGGAGCACGAGCCCCACAGCGTCGCCGGCGGGATCCTCGACGACGAGACGTACGACTGGCTGGCCATCGTCCGCGGAACGCTGGCCAGCGGCGGCCACCCCGTGGTCGTCGACGAGGCCACGCTGCTGGAGGCGAACGAACTCGGTCGCGCGGCGACCGGCATCGACTGCGATCCGACCGGCACCGCCGGCCTGGCCGGACTGCTGGAGCTGCGGCGCCACGGCGTCGTCGGCTCCGGCGAGACGGTCGCCGTCCTGTTCACCGGCGTCCGACGAGACGGCGCGCCGGCCACCGACCCGTCCCATGCACATGAGGGAGAACGACGATGAGGAGCTTTCTCGGCCGCGACATCCTGTCTCTGAAGGACTTCAGCCGCGACGACTTCCTCCGCGTCTTCGAGGTCGCCGACGACCTTCGCCCGCACGCCACCGACCGGCGCAACGGCGACCTGCTCAAGGACAAGACGCTGCTCACGGCCTTCTACCAACCGAGCACCCGGACACGCCTCTCGACGGAGGCCGCGATGCACCGGCTGGGTGGTCACGTCCTGGGCTTCGCGGACGCCAAGATGACCCGCGCCGGCGACTTCTACCAGGAGTCGATCAAGGACACCTTCCACATGCTGGAGTACTACGGCGACGTCATCGCCATGCGGCACTTCGAGCAGGGCGCCCCAGCTGAAGCGGCGCGCTGGGCGTCCGTCCCGGTCATCAACTGCGGCGACGGGTGGGGCGAGCACCCCACCCAGGTCCTGACCGACCTGTACACGGTCCAGCGCGAGTTGGGGACCCTCGACGGGCTCACCTACCTGCTCGTGGGCGACATGCGCATGCGAACGATGCACTCGCTCCTCTACGCCCTGTCGCAGTTCGACGCGGAGGCGATCGTGGTCAGCCCGCCGGACATGGCCCTCCTGCCCGAGTTCAAGGCCGAGCTCGATGAGCTGAACGTCGCCTACCGCGAGGCGCCCTCGGTCGCCGACGCGATCGCCGACGCGGACATCATCTACATGGAGCCGGTCGTCCAGGCCGACTACACGCAGTCGCGCGTCGAGCGCGGCGGCGAGACCGGCCGAACGCCGGAGGCATACCGGGTCACCCGGCAGCTGCTCCGCGACAAGGCCAAGCGCAGCTCGATCATCCTCCACTCGCTGCCCCGGATGGACGAGCTGCCGGCCGATGTCGACGGGACCCGACACCAGCGCTACTGGGCCGAGGCCTTCAACGGCGTTCCCCTCCGGATGGCGCTCCTCGCGCTCGTCCTCGGCGCGGTGGAGTGAGGAGGCGACGATGCAGACGAACCTTCGCGGTCGCGACCTGATCAGCCTCCGGGAGTGGACCCGCGAGGAGATCGAGACCGTGCTCGACGTGGCCATGGACCTGAAGCGCCAGCGCGCCCTCGGGTTGCCGCATCCGTACCTCCGCGACAAGGTCCTGGCGATGCTCTTCTTCTACTCGAGCACGCGCACCCGGGCCTCGTTCGAGGCGGGCATGGCCCAGCTCGGTGGGCACGCCCAGTTCATCGAGTCGCGCACGACCCAGATCGCCCACGGCGACACGGCCCGCGAGATCGGCGAGATCCTGGGTCGCTACAACGACGGGATCGCCATCCGCCACGTCGAGTGGGGCGTGGGCAACCAGTACATCCGCGAGGTGGCCCAGGCGAGCCGCGTGCCCGTCCTCAACATGCAGTGCGACCTCTATCACCCGCACCAGGTCCTGGCCGACCTGCTGACCATCCGCGAGAAGCTGGGCGACCCGCGCGGCCGGACGATCACCGTCTCGTGGGCCTACGCCGCGAGCTACCAGAAGCCCATCAGCGTGCCCCAGGACCTCGTCCTGCTGGCCACGCGCTTCGGGATGCACGTCCGGCTGGTCCATCCGCCCGAGTTCCAGCTCATGGACGACGTCCTGGCCGAGGCGGCCGAGAACGCCCGGCGCTCCGGCGGTGCGTTCGAGCTGATGGACGACTTCGACGCCGGGATGCGCGACTCGGACGTCGTCTACGCCAAGAGCTGGGGTCCCCTGCTCGTGGCCAAGGACGACGCGGAGGGAGCGGCGATCTCGGCGCGCTACACCGACTGGATCACCGACGAGCGCCGCATGGCGCTGGCCGGCCCGGACGCGATCTACATGCACCCGCTGCCGGCCGACCGGAACATCGAGGTCGCCGATGCGGTCATCGACGGTCCTCATTCGGTCGTCTACGACGAGGCGGAGAACCGCCTCCACGTCCAGAAGGCGGTCATGGCCCTCACGATGGCCTGACGGCACGGGCGCCGCGCCCGCAAGGAGAGCGAACGATGGGCGACAGGACCCTCGTGGTCGCGATCGGCGGCAACTCGCTGATCAAGGACCCACGCCACCAGACGGTGCCGGACCAGATCGCCGCCCTGGGCGAGACCAGCGTGCACATCGCCAACGCCATCCGCGATGGCTGGCAGGTGGCCATCGGCCATGGCAACGGCCCCCAGGTCGGGTTCATCCTGCGCCGTTCCGAACTCGCCGCCCACGAACTCCACGAGGTCCCGCTCGACGTGTGCGGCGCGGACACCCAGGGCGCCATCGGCTACGAGCTCCAGCAGAGCCTGGGCAACGACTTCCGGCGCATGGGCCTCGACCGCCAGGCGGTCACCGTGGTCACGCAGGTCGAGGTGGCGCGCGACGATCCGGCCTTCGGGCGCCCGACCAAGCCCATCGGCACGTTCATGGACGAGGCGCGCGCCATGCAGCGGCGCGACGGGGAGGGCTGGGACGTCGTCGAGGACGCCGGCCGGGGCTGGCGGCGCGTCGTCGCCTCGCCACGCCCGTTGCGCATCGTCGAGGAACGTGCGGTCAAGGCCCTCCTGGCGGACGGGTTCGTGGTCATCACCGTGGGTGGCGGCGGGATCCCCGTCGTGGCCGACGAGACCGGCAGCCTGCACGGTGTCGCCGCGGTCATCGACAAGGACTACGCGTCCTCGCTGCTGGGCACGGTCGTGGGGGCAGAGGTCTTCGCCATCACCACCGCGGTCGAGCGTGTGGCGCTCGACTGGGGCAAGCCGAGCCAGACCTGGCTGGATCGCCTGACCGTCGCCGAGGCGCGCGCCTACCTCGCCGAGGGCGGCCACTTCATGCCCGGCAGCATGGCACCCAAGATCGAGGCCTGCCTCGAGTTCCTGGAGCGCGGCGGCTCCGAGGCGATCATCACCGCGCCGGCGAACCTGGAACTTGCCCTGGCCGGCCGGGCGGGGACGCGCATCGTCCCCTGAGCCGGCCCCACGCGGTCGGTCCGGCGGTCGAACCGCTCGGTGGGAGTTCCCCCGCTACAGTGGGGGTTTCGGGAGCGCCCGAGGTGCGGCATGATAGCCCGCGTGGCACGCGCGGCGCCGCGGAGCGCCGACCGCTACGCAGGGACATCAGAGGAGGGTTCGATGGCCACCTACGTTTCGCTGCTCAACTGGACCGATCAGGGGATCAAGGGGTACCGGGAAACGACGGCCAGGGCCGAGGCTGGGAAGGCGTTGGCTGCCAAGTTCGGAGGCCGCATCGTATCGATCTGGTGGACCATCGGGCCGTGCGACCTCGTTGCCGTGTCAGAGTTCCCGGACGACGAGTCGGCGACCGCGTTCGCGCTCGCTCTCGGCGCCGCCGGCAACATCCGGACGACCACGATGCGCGCCTTCGGGGCGGACGAGATGTCGGCGATCATCGCCCGGACTGGCTAGCGCCCGGCGCCCGTGGAGGATCAAGAGTCGGCCGGCGCCCTGTCAACGCTCACCGCTCTCGTGGGCACCTGGCGCGGCAAGGGCACGGCCAGGCTTCCGTCGATGGGGGCGGTGGACTTCGACGAAGTGGTCCGCTTCTCGCGACGGAGCCCGAACTCGCTCGACTCCTGGCAGCGGGCCGTAGCCGCGGGCGACGGAACGATGCTCCACAGCGAGTCGGGGATCTGGCGCGTGACCTCCACCGGTTCGCTGGAGGTCACGGTCGCCCTGCCCGGTGCGACCGAGGTGTCCGAACCTAGTGTCCTGAGTCAGAAGTGTATGACATAATAGAGGCATCTCTCGTGGCCGCACGAACCGGGAGGATGCCATGCCCAGGGGACGCCCCCTCAAGGAGCTGACGTTGACGGCGGAGGAACGGGCGACGCTCACCCGCTGGACCCGCCGGCCGACGACCGCCCAGGCCCTCGCCCGGCGGGCGCGGATCATCCTGGGTGCCGCCGAGGGCCGCTCGAACAAGGCCATCGCGGCGACGCTCTTGATCACCGAGCCGACCGTGGGCAAGTGGCGGCGACGGTTTCTCGCCGGGCGCCTCGACGGACTGCTCGACGAACCCCGGCCGGGAGCCCCGCGGACGATCGGCGACGCCGACGTCGAGCGGGTCATCGCGCTCACCCTCGAGTCGGCGCCCCGCGACGCGACCCACTGGAGCACCCGCTCGATGGCCGCGACGAGCGGCTACAGCCAGAGCTCGATCAGCCGGATCTGGCGAGCCTTCGCCCTGCAGCCCCACCGGAGCGAGACGTTCAAGCTGAGCACCGATCCGCTGTTCATCGAGAAGGTCCGCGACATCGTCGGGCTCTATCTGCATCCGCCGGTCCGGGCGCTCGTCCTGTCGGTCGACGAGAAGAGTCAGATCCAGGCGCTCGACCGAACGGCGCCGATGCTGCCGCTCCGCCCGGGCCAGGTCGAGCGGCACACCCACGACTACGCCCGGCACGGCACGACGAGCCTCTTCGCCGCCCTCGACGTCGCGTCTGGCCGAGTGATCGGCGAGTGCCACCGGCGCCACCGGTCGGTCGAGTTCCGCGCCTTCCTCGACACGATCGAGGCGGCGGTGCCGGCCGAGCTTGAGGTCCATCTCATCCTCGACAACTACGGCACCCACAAGACCGCGCTCATCGGGCGCTGGCTGGCCAAGCACCCGCGCTACCATCTCCACTTCACTCCCACCTCGGCGTCCTGGATCAACCTCGTCGAGCGCTTCTTCGCGCTCCTCACCGAGAAGCAGGTCCGCCGGGGCGCGCATCGCAGCACGGCCGAGCTCGAGGCGGCCATCCTCGACTACCTCACCATCCACAACGAGGACCCGAAGCCCTTCGTCTGGACCAAGACGGCCGACCACATCCTCGCCAGCGTGGCCCGATTTTGTCGACGGACCTTGGACTCGGCACACTAGCGTGGCACACCACGCCCAGGGTGATCGGCTGATAAGTGCACCAGCTCATGCTCCGACTCCCGCCCTGGAGTCGAGACCTTGCATGCCGGTCATCGATCGGTTCGGTTCGGGTCCGGCGAGCCGCCGCATGTGCACGTGACGTCGGCGGACGGCTGGGCGGTGTTCTGGCTCGATCCCGTTCGACTCCGGCACTCCGAGGGATACACTGCCGCCGAGGTCGCGCGCATCCGCCGGATCGTCGTCGTTCGCCGCACGGAGCTTCGGAGACGCTGGGATGAGTTCTTCCATCGTCCACCATCCCAATAGCCCACCCAAGGCCACATCGGCCCGGGTCTCGGACGAGCACCTGGTCGTCGTGTTGGCTGACGGGCGTGAGCTGACCGTGCCGCTCGCCTGGTTCGACTGGCTTGCGAGCGCCGCTCCGGCCCAGCGCGTAGACCTCGAGATCGTCGAAGGCGGGCACGGTATCTGGTGGCCGAGCCTCGACGACGGCCTCTCCGTCGCGGGTCTGATGGGAGTCTCGGAGGGCGACTGACCGTTCGCCCCTGCGGCTCAGGGTCGGCTCTCGCCGCGTAGCCAGTCGACGTCCGGCTCCCAGCTGTCGACCACCCCGCCGTGGCCGCGCTCCCGGGCTGCCGCTTCGATCAGGCGGAAGGCCTCGCGTTGGGTGGTCGGGGTGGGGTCCATCGCCATCCGGTCGACGAGCGGGATGAGGCCGGCGAGCGTCAGCGGCCGGGCAGCGATCTCGTGGCGCAGCCACTTGTTGAACGGCCGCACGCGCGATTCGAGCGCGAAGACGGTGGTCAGCAGGGGCGATAAGGACTCGAGTGCGTCGAGTCGGCCTTCCAAGTCCCGTCCGGCCTCGAGGTTGCGCAGGGACCGGTAGAGAGAGTTGATGTAGTCATCGAGGCTTGCCACCGCGATGGCCTCGGCCTCGGCGGTGGTCAGGACGCGCTTGCGATCGACGATCCGTCCGATCTCGCCGTCGAGCTTGTCGAGCACAACCTGGGCCCCAAGGAAGGTCGGGCGATTCCAGGCATCCGCGGGGCCCGACAGCGCGTGGTCTCGGAAGATCTCGAGCGTCATCGGCCAGGTCTCCACCGGCGAGCCGTGGGGCGTCCGCCAGTCCGTCACCTGATCGCCCCCGAGCACGACGTAGACGTCGAAGTCGGAGCCATCGGTCACGTACGCGTCGAAGCCTCGGGATCCCGCGAGCACCAAGCCCACAACGTTCGAGTCCGCCTCGGCCCGGCGCCGGAGGTCGGTGTAGGCGGCCGCGGCGGCCTCCGGGTCGTTGGCTCGTTTCGTGGTTCCCCCGCTCGTCATGCTCGGGAGTATGGCGCGGTCATGCCGCCCGAAATAGCCACGCGAGATCCTCCCGGGGCTCCGACCACCCATCGCCCAGCCAGACTGGGTCACCCGATTCGGCGTGGCACTCGACGCGCTGCTTTTCGGTGCGCAGGGCGCGATGTCACCGTCGGTGCGGGCGATCGAGGCACGCCGACTCGTCGAGGGCCTCTCCGTCGCCGGCCTGATGGGAGTCCCGGAGGCCGACTGACCATTCGCCTACGCGGCGACGCGGTGGCGATGACCGAGGTGCCAGAGGTCGCAATAGCGGCAGTGGTATGGGTGCAGCTGGCCGTTCGAGCGCCGACCGTGGCGGGCCAGGGAGCGGGCCTCGACGCGGGTCGAGAAGGCGACCTTCGAGGTGCAGCCCCGCTCGACGAGTGGCAGGTCCCGGTTGATGAGCGTCCGATAGTCGATGGCGAGCATGGCGCCATCGTCGGAGCGCGTCGTGCCACCTCGCGTGGCACGCTCCCCTGGCTCACGGAACGAGCCGCAAAGTCAGCGTGAAGGCCTCGTGCGTACCGTGTCGGCATGGCGACCTGCACGTGCCACCTTGACTGTCAAGTTACTTGGCACTTACTGTCTAGATCGTTCTCGAGCGGCCCATGAGAACCAGGCTCGTGGTCGCTCGGATCAGGGATCTCGATCCCAGCGCCAAGGTCATCCACCAGGACGGCTCGCATCAGAAGTGGCGCCTCACGACTGGAGCTTCGATCGTCGTGCCCATCCACTATCGCGCCACGTACACGTTCGACGGCCGCGGCTGGATCGTCCAGTTCGACGAGCCGGACATCGCCACGTTCGGTCGGTCGTTGGCCGCGGCGAAGGCGCACGCCCGGAGCCTGCTGGCCGTGTGGCTCGAAGTCGATGACTTGGCCGCCGCGGGGGCAGAGGTGGAGGATCGGGTTCGACTGCCGGCGTCGGCTGCGGTGGACGTCGAAGACCTGACCCGGCAGCGCGAGAAGGCCCACGCGATCCGCCGCGAGCTGGCGCGCGGGACGCGATCCGCCGCCATGGCGCTGCGCAAAGCCGGCCTGTCCACGCGTGACGTGGGCGAGATCCTGGGTATCTCGGGCGCTCGCGTCGCCCAGATCGACCATGAGCCGCTCGGCGGCTGATCTGCGCTCACGGGACGGAGGCCCGGTGTCCGCAGTGGGGAGATGATCCAGGGACGACCCTCGGCCGGATGCTAGCCGATGCGGCGGTAGGTGCTCTCGGCGCGCCGGGCGACTTTCAAGATGACCACACGCCGGTCGTCGTCGTCGACGACGTAGATGAGCCGCAGCTCGCCGACGCGCAGCCTCAGGTAGTCCGACCCACCGAGTTTCGCGGTCCCCGGAGGCCTGAGATCGATCGCCAGAGCCAGGATCGCTCCGCGAAGTCTGGCGGCATCGCCCGGCGGCAGCCGCCGGAGCTGTTTCTCGACGACCCGTGCCAGGTCGACCCGATACCGCGGTCGGCGCGTCACTCCCCGTCGCTGCCGTAGGTCGCCTGCGTTTCCGCGGCGAGGTGCCGGAAGAACGCCTCCGCCGCCACGCCACCCTCGCGCCGGTACTCCGCGAGGGCCGCATCCGCCGACGCTCTGTCCTCGGCGTCCTCGGCCTGCTCGAGCCAGTGTTCGAGCGCCTCGGCGACGACGTCCCGCACGCTGCGGTCGTTCCGCGCTGCTTCCACCTTGACGGCCCGATAGAGGTCCGCGTCCAGGTCGAGGGTGATCTTCATCGACCCAGCATACCAGCTTCCGGGTATGCTGGTCATACCCGTCGCGGTTAGTCGGCCGACACAGCCAGCGCCCCTTCGAACAACCGGAGCACGCGAAGCCGGTACTCGTCGGGGGCGACGACGAAGGGCTCGTCCACGCTGCCGGAGTGGCCGGCGCCCTGGATCAGCCACCACTCGGCGCCCACGCCGGCTGCCGCGTACAGGCGTTGGGCATCGGGCGGTGGGACGACCTCGTCGCCGGTGCCGGTGACGATCAGCAGCGGCCGCGGCGCCAGCCGCCCGATGGCGTCGATGGGCCGGATCGTGCTGCTGTCCCGCCCCAGGCGGGCCTCGGCGATGGCGACGGCCAGCGGTGCGAAGGGAAACGACGGGAGGCTGGGCCGGCTGAAGTGCGGGAACGAACGATCCGTGATGTCGTCGATGGAAGTGAAGGGCGCCTCGAGGACGAAGGCCTGCAGGCGCGGGTCGGTCGCGCCCTCGAGGATGGCCGTGGCCGAGCCGAGCGAGTGGCCCATGGCGAAGGTCGGCCGGCCGCCGGTACGCGCCTCGACGAGGTCGACCGCGGCTCGCAGGTCGTCCTGCTCCCGCCAGCCGAGGGTGGACAGCTCGCCTCCGCTTTCGCCGCAGGCGCGAAGATCGAAGAGGAGCAGGTCGAAGCCGGCCTCGTGGAGGTAAGGCGCGTGGTCGAGCATCTCCGTCCGGTCGCTGCCGAAGCCGTGCAGGAGGATCACGGCGGCGCGCGGCCGCTCGGCCGGGACCCACCAACCGCGCAGCTCCGTCCCGTCCGGGGAGGTGAAGGCGACCTGCTCGAAGGCGAGGCCGAAGTCGGACGGCGAGCGCATGATGGCGTGCCTGGTCGGGCGCAGGATGGAGTTGGCGGCGATCCAGGCGAGCGCGAAGACAGCCCCGGCGGCGACGACGATCAGCGCCAGGAGCAGGGCGACGATGCGCCTCATGTCCTTCGGACGCGCGGACCGTGGCGGCGTTACCGCCTGGGCGAGAGCGAGTGGCGAAGCCGCGGCGCGGCGGCCCCTACCCGGCCTTTGGGCCGGCCGCCACGATCTCCGGCGCGAGGCCGTCGGCGAACTGGACGATGTTCGCCTCGAACATGGCGGCCAGCTTGCGCGCCTGGGCGTCATAGGCGTCTGGATCGGCCCAGGTGCCGCGCGGCTGGAGTTCCTCGGCCGGGACTTCGGGGCAGCTGGTCGGGACGGCGACCCGGAAGATGGGATCGATCACGAACTCGACGCCCTCGAGCTTGCGCTCGATCGCGGCATGGACCATGGCCCGCGTGTGGTTGATGTTGATGCGGTGGCCGACGCCGTAGGGGCCGCCCGTCCAACCCGTGTTGATGAGCCAGACCGGGACGTCGTGCTGCGTCATCCGATCGCCCAGCATGTGCGCGTAGACGCCCGGGTGGCGGGGCATGAAGGGGGCGCCGAAGCAGGTCGAGAAGGTGGCCGAGGGCTCCTTGATGCCGACCTCGGTGCCCGCGAGCTTGGCCGTGTAGCCGCTGATGAAGTGGTACATGGCCTGCTCGGACGTGAGCCGCGAGATGGGCGGCAACACCCCGAAGGCGTCGGCAGTGAGGAAGATCAGCGTACGCGGGTGGCCGGTGATGCCCGGCTCGACGGCGTTGGAGATGAACGTGACCGGGAAGGCGCCGCGCGTGTTCTCCGTGACCTCTTCGGAGTCGAGGTCGAGGACCCGGGTGTCGGGATCCATGACCACGTTCTCGAGGATGGTCCCGAAGCGCTTCGTGGTCGAGAAGATGTCCGGCTCGTAGATGGGCGAGAGGCGGATCGTCTTGGCGTAGCAACC